>Ga0326728_10010250_pt1 | contig 22050 bp, 20 predicted proteins | sample MB3enrmetagenome_FD_207602 | JGI IMG/M metagenome (GOLD analysis project Ga0326728, IMG submission 207602) | Lab enriched peat soil microbial communities from McLean, Ithaca, NY, United States - MB31MN | ecosystem: Environmental > Terrestrial > Soil > Wetlands > Peat | place: USA: New York... | reverse complement strand
CCCAGATCGGCGCAAACCCGGACAGGCTCGTCAGCGAGAACGCCCAGGACGACCCTCACGATGCACCAGGCGCATGAACGGCAACTGCTCATGGTCTTGACCACCACGGTGAGACGGGGTGCGGCCTAGAGCAGCGAGGGGTCGATGGAGACCATCACCACGGGTCTGCGCCGAGCGGTCTCAGTCGGGAGCGCGCTCACGTCCTCGGTCAGCTATACTGACAGTCGGTCTGCCGATAGATCTCCGGTAGCCAGGTTGTGTTGGGCGGGACACAGAGAAAAGAGTCGAACTATGAAAATGGTCAGGCTTTCCGTGGTCGTCACCGTGGCGACGGCTCTCTTTACGCTAGCGGTACCCCCGCTGGTGGGCGCAGTAACGACAAGGCCGGTCGTCGCCACGGTTCCAGGCATCGGTGGCATCGGAACTGGGGCAGCAACCCGAGCACAGCCGAGATGTGCCGCAAGCCCGCAGGTCGCCGCCAAGTACGTCATCCCGCCTCCGCCTTTCCGAGTCCGTACCGTCACGGTGCTCCGCATGGCCATGCCTGCTTCCGAGCCGAAGGGCAAGGGCCCGAACTTCAAGCGCCTCTACCGGGTCAGCTTCTACGTTGTCGAGGGGAACCCGGTATTGCCCGCAGGGCACAGGTATACACAGTTTTCGTACGTCAGTCGCGAGTCCACACGCGCCGCGTGGTGTTTCTTGAAAGGCGGCTCCGGTCCCTGACAGAACTGGCCCGTTATCCGCCGGACAAGCCAGGGAGAGGCAGCGGTTGCTCTGAGGCCGGGGTTGGTGGTCGGAGCAATAAGTCCATCGAACGCTGAGGACGACTTTGCCTGGGGGACAGGCCCCGTGGAGCTGGCTCGGGGCCGGTCGGTTCCTAGAGGCAGTGGTGCGTGACAAGGGTCAAGACCAATAGTGGGCTGCATGAACGGGGGAGCACGATCACGATCGGCCCGCCGGGCCAGTTGGCGATGTATTGCTAGGGCACGTTGATTTCGTCGCCGTCGATGTCCAACCGTCCGTCGCTGGGAACCTGCAGTACCTCGAGCCCCTCGCAGGTGAGAAGCGCCTCGGCCCCCGCGTCCGTCGTGGCGATCACGGTGCTGTCGAGGTCAATCTCGGTTGCGACCAGCCAGGCACGGTCCTCCGGCCACCAGATTTGCGGCGTCAAGCCGAGTGTTCGCCAGGGGTCGTGACCAAGGGGCTGGCGGTCCAGGTCAACAACTACGCCAATCGGCCCGCGGCCGAGCAGGTAGCTGCGGTGAGGGTGATCAAAGCGCGGCAGCCGAGCTACTTCCTCTTGCCAGGCCGCGACCTCGATATCGAGAGCGTCAGGCTCTCCATCGGTGCGACCCGCCGGCCTGAGACGGGTCCAGCCAATCCACCGGCCACGGGGCGGGCGGCTCCGCCAGCCAGGGGGGCGGCTACTGAACCGGGCACTGGACCGACCACCGGGCAGGATGCCCGCGCCGTCCCAGATGGCGAAATAGCAAGCGGACGGGGTCTCGGTTAACGCGGCAAGTTGTCGGACGAGCACGTCACAGATGGCCGGGGCGAGGTTTCCCTGATCAGGAGCCTGGTCAAATGGAGGGTGTCCCGAATTGGGCCTGACCGGAATCGACATCCGCTCGAACTGGGCGAGCGGATGGAAGACGCGTCCGCTCCAATCAGCGACCTCTTGCCAGGTGACGGTCTCAACCGGGGCCGGAGCACCGACGGGGTGAAAGACACGAAGGTAGACGTCGTAGCCGACGGGCACGATGCTGGTGACCGGTGTGCCCGTACCACTTCCCCAGGAGAGGAGCCGTGGCCGTATCCACTTCGCAGGGGCGAGGTCGTGGCAGGGCTTGAAGTCGGGAGGCCACACGGCAGGCATGGTACGGCGGCCCGGCGACCGAAGTTCGGGGGAAGAACCTTGGCATCGTGGGGAACATTGGCTTGTCGGCGATGGCCGTCATCACCACCACAGACCCAAAGGCCCAGAAAGCCCTTGGCGGAGCGGCATCCCCCTCGTTAGCACGCTACGTAGGTCGGCTTTCACTCGCGGTGCCCGGCGGGACGGGGATGGGGGGTTTCGGCCACGTTAGGGCGTGCGATAGGGCGTGGATTCAATAGATGAGCAGCTCAGGGGGCCTGGACCTCCTGCTCCAAAGCAGGCGCGCTGCCAAGCTGCGCTACTCCCCGTCGCTTCGTAGGGCGACTTCATGATCGCAACGGCACCGGCCAGCTCCTGGCTGCAAGAACCTTGTGTGTGCCTCGAGCGAGGGTGGCGGGCGTCACTGCGTGCGCCCGGTAGAGTACGCACGACCTATGCGTTCTACTTCTGAGGCCCTCGAGGGCAACCGAGTCAAGCTCACCGTCGAGGTCGACGAGGAGGAACTCCGAGGCGCAGTCGACGAGACCATGCGCCGGCTGCAGAAGGAGGTCGCCGTTCCCGGCTTCCGCCCGGGAAAGGCACCTCGTCGCCTCCTCGAGGTTCGCCTCGGTGCCCAAGCCATCAGGGCCGAGGTGATCCGCCACGCGCTCCCGGACTATTACGCCCAAGCTGTCGAAGAGGCTGACATCGACACGATCGCCGCTCCGGAGATCGACATCACTTCCGGCGAGGACGCCGGAGCTCTAGCCTTCGACGCTGTCGTAGAGGTGCGCCCGAAGGTCTCGATCGCCGGTTACGAGGGTCTCGTCGTCACGGTCCCATCTCTTGAGCCGACTGATCTCGAGATAGCTGCTCGAATCGACCGGCTCCGAGAACAATTCGCCGAGCTCAGCGAGGTCGAACGGCCGGCCCGAGATGGCGATCTGGTAACCGTTGATGTGCAAGCTGTCCGCGACGGCAAGGTTGCCGACGGGCTCAGCGCCGACGATTTCGTGTATGAGGTCGGCACAGGAGGCATCGCGACCGGTGCGGACGAGGAGCTGCGCGGCAAGAAGGCCGGAGACATCGTCGAGATCGACGCTCCCCAGTTGCAGGGAGGCGCTGGCAGATTGCGGCTCCTCGTCAAGCAGGTGCGCGAGAAGGTGCTACCTGAGGCGGACGACGAGTGGGCCTCTGACGCGTCGGAGTTCGACACCCTCAAGGAGTTGCGCGACCACCTGGCGACCAGCCTCACCAGCTTGAAGAAGCTCCAAGCCCGCCTGATTCTTCGTGAGCGCGCGGTCGAGGCCCTGGCTGATCTCGTCTCCGAAGACATGCCGGCGACCCTCGTTGCCGCAGAGGCAGAACGAGCCCGCAGCGCCCTTGCCCAGCGGCTCGTCGAACGCGGCGTTACGATCGATCAGTACCTCGAGGCCTCCGGTCAGGACCCCAACGATCTCGTTGCCGAGTTCGAGCGCCAGGCCCTCTTCCAGGTCCGTGCCGATCTCGCTTTGCGGGCACTCGCGGATGCCGAAGAGATCGTCGTCGACGATCAGGATCTTGCAGCTCAGATCGAGCGTCTCGCGTCCCAGACCAACCAGGATGCCCGCAGCCTCGCGACCCGCCTTGCCAGGACCGGTGGTCTCGAGCAGCTACGCTCGGATGTGAGGAACGAGAAGGCGGTCGCGTGGCTGGTCAACTCGGTCGACCTGGTTGATGAGCAAGGGGTCCCAATGGATCGGACGTTGCTCCTCGAAGCAGCGGGCTCCGAGGAAGAGACTGCGGACGACGCGGACCCCGAGACGACAAGCGGGGACGTCCAAGCCGTGGAAGAGCAGGTCGCGGATGGCGAGGGCAGGGATGTCAAGGTCGCGGACGAAGCTGCGGCTGACACGGCAGCGGGCAAGGAGGGCTGAGCTTTGGCCGCGCATGACTATCTTGTCCCGACGGTAGTCGAGCAGTCGCCGAGAGGTGAGCGTGCCTATGACCTTTTCTCCCGACTGCTTCGCGAGCGGATCATCTTCATCGGCACACCGATCGATGACACGATCGCGAACTTGGTGTGCGCCCAGATGCTGTTCCTCGAGTCGGAGGATCCCGAGAAGGACATCAACATCTACATCAACTCGCCCGGCGGCGATATCACCGCGCTGTTCGCGATCTACGACACACTTAAGTACGTGCGCCCGGACAAGTCGACGTTCTGTTTTGGGCAAGCCGCATCGGCCGCCGCCGTGCTCCTGGCTGCGGGCACCAAAGGCAAGAGGTTCGCCCTTCCACATGCCCGGATCTTGCTCCATCAGCCCTACGGTGGAGGTGGTGGGCAGGCGAGCGACATCGAGTTGCAGGCCAAGGAGATTCTCAGGATGCGAGATCTCTTGAACCAGATGCTCGCCAACGATACTGGTCAGTCGGCTGAGAGGCTCCAGAAGGACACGGACAGAGACTTCATCATGGACGCTCTGGAAGCCAAGGAATACGGCATTATCGACGAGGTCATCACCAATCGGGAGGTCGTCGGCATCACGGCGACCATCGGCGCAGCCTGAGTCACGGGAGACGATGTGGCCAAGTTCGGGGAAGGTGGAGAGCTAGTCAAGTGCAGCTTCTGTGGCAAGTCGCAGAAGCAGGTCAAGAAACTGATCGCCGGACCAGGCGTCTACATCTGTGACGAGTGCATCGAGCTGTGCAACGACATCATCGAAGAAGAGTTGTCGGAACCCGCAGAGGTCCGTTTCGAGGACCTGCCAAAGCCCAGGGAGATCTTCGACTTTCTGAACGACTATGTGGTCGGTCAAGAGCAGGCCAAGAAGATCCTCTCTGTCGCGGTCTACAATCACTACAAGCGGGTGCAGGCCGGTGCCTATCGTGACGGTGACGTCGAGATCGCGAAGTCCAACATCCTGCTTCTCGGCCCGACCGGCTGTGGCAAGACTCTTCTCGCGCAGACGCTCGCGCGCATGTTGAACGTTCCGTTTGCGATCGCCGACGCCACGGCGCTCACCGAAGCCGGCTACGTCGGCGAGGACGTGGAGAACATCCTGCTCAAGTTGATCCAGGCAGCGGATTATGACGTCAAGAAGGCCGAGACCGGGATCATCTACATCGACGAGATCGACAAGATCGCTCGCAAGAGCGAGAACCCTTCGATCACGCGAGACGTCTCGGGTGAAGGTGTCCAACAAGCGTTGCTCAAGATCCTCGAGGGCACGACGGCCTCGGTCCCGCCCCAAGGTGGCCGTAAGCATCCCCACCAGGAATTCATCCAGATCGACACGACGAACGTCCTGTTCGTCTGCGGCGGCGCATTCGCCGGCTTGGACAAGATCATCGAGAACCGCATTGGCCGTTCCGGTATCGGCTTTCGCGCGGATGTGCGTCACAGCAAGCACCGAGAGGAAGGCGAAGTCCTCATGCAGGTCCTCCCCGAGGACCTGCTCAAGTTCGGGCTCATCCCGGAGTTCGTCGGTCGCCTCCCGGTCATCGGGACAGTTCGCAGCCTTGACGAGGAGGCGCTCGTCCGCATCCTCGTCGAACCAAAGAATGCCCTGGTGAAGCAGTTCCGTCGTGTGTTCGAGCTCGACAACGTCGAGCTCGAACTGACTGAAGACGCCCTGGAAGCAGTCGCCCAGCAGGCGATGTTGCGAGGCACGGGCGCCCGAGGCCTGCGTGCCATTCTCGAGGAGGTCCTTCTCGAGGTCATGTACGACTTGCCGAGCCGCGAGGACATCGGACGCTGCGTGGTCGACAAGTCCGTCGTGCTTCAGCGGGTCGCGCCAAGCCTGGTTCCCCGTGCAACTGGCCAGGAGAAGTCCGAGCGCTCACGCCGCGCGGCTTCCTGAGCTGGCCAGCACTCCCCGGCCATCTTGAGGCGTGTCCGAGTCTGACCAGCCGTTCGGACCCCCCGCCGAACCCCCCTTGCTCCCTTTCCCGGGTTCGGGGACTCCTTCGCTCGGCGAGACGCTGGCATGGCTTGACCGGCACGTCAACCTCGAAGCAATCGAATCGGGCCGGGCTGGACGTCTAGGCCTACCCAGCCTCGAACGCATCAGCGCGCTAGTGGGCGCACTCGACGATCCGCAGGCGACGTACCCCATCGTTCATGTCACCGGGACGAACGGCAAGGGTTCGACTTCTCGGATGACTGCCGCGATTCTTCAGGCTTGCGGGCTGTCGGTCGGCACGTACCTGAGTCCTCATCTGGAGCGGATCAACGAGAGGCTTCAGTTCGCCGGTACCGAGATCTCCGATGAGTCCCTCGTGAGTGTTCTCGGGACTGTGGCGGAGGTCGAACGATTCCTGGGCATTCGAGCGACCTGGTTCGAGCTGGTGACGGCGGCTGCCTACGCCTGGTTCGCCGACATGGCCGCAGAGGCTGTCGTAGTCGAGGTCGGCCTCGGGGGCCGCTTCGACGCGACGAACGTCGGCCAAGCCGATGTCGCGGTGGTGACGAACGTCGAGCTCGATCACACGCAGATCCTCGGAACGACGCGGGAGTCGATCGCGGCCGAGAAGGCCGGGATCTTGAAGAGCGGTTCCCTCCTAGTGCTGGGCGACGAGGAGCCGGCGGTGTGCGCGATCTTCGAGGCCGAGGCCGAACTGGTCGGGGCGCGGGCGATCTGGCACCGGGGCACGGAATTCGGTTGCAGCTCCAATCGGCTCGCTGTCGGGGGGCGCCTGATCGACCTGTGGACGCCACTAGGGCGCTTCTCCGACGTGCACCTGTCTCTTCACGGTGCCCACCAGGCGGACAATGCCGCGTGCGCGGTCGCTGCCGCCCAAGCCTTCCTCGGGACGACGATCGATCCCGACATCGTCTGCGACGCGCTCGCAGCGGTCAGGGTGCCCGGGCGTCTCGAGGTGGTGCGCCGCCATCCGCTTGTCGTGCTTGACGGGGCCCACAACCCGGCCGGAGCGGCTGCGGCCGGCTTGGCGTTGAAGGAGGACTTCGGTGCCGCGCGGCGGGTGATCGTCGTCATGGGCTGCCTTCGCGGTCGCGATCCAGGACAGCTGTTGTCCGCGCTGGGACCTGAACGCATTGCCGCGGTCGTGGCCTGCCGACCGCCTTCTCCTCGGGCGCAGGAGCCTGGGAGCGTCGTCGAAGCAGCCCAAGCCCTCGGGCTCGTGGCCGAAGAGTCCGGGATGACCGCCGAGGCAGTGGAGCGAGCCCTGGCGCTCGCGGACCCTGACGACCTGGTGCTGGTCACGGGCTCTCTTTACGTCGTAGGGGCGGCACGCACGGCGCTGTGCTGACCGGTCGGGCGTTGTCTCCCGTCGCAGATTGCCCGCTGGGCCTCTGGGCGATTAGGGTCGCCGCCCGTGGAGCGCACCCTTGTCATCTGCAAGCCTGACGCCGTTGAGCGCGGTCTTGTCGGGGAGATCATCAACCGGCTCGAACGCAAGGGCCTCCGCATCGTGGCGGCCGACCTGCGCACCGTCGACGCGGGCACAGCGGGCCGGCACTATGCAGAGCACGTCGGCAAGCCCTTCTACGGTGACCTCGTCGAGTTCATCGGTCGCGGCCCGGCAATGGTCATGGTCGTGGCCGGTCCGCCTGGAACGTGGAAGATCGTACGAACGCTCATGGGGCCCACCAATCCCGCCGAAGCACCGCCCGGCACGATCCGCGGTGACCTCGCGACCGAGATGACCGAGAACCTCGTTCACGGCTCTGACGGCCCAGAGTCGGCCGTTCGAGAGATCGAGATCTTCTTCCCAGGGCTCGCCTGAGGGCTGACCACCCGACCGTTGTCGATCACATCGACCTCGTCGAAGGCCGCCAATTCGTCGAGCCGATGGGTGACATAAAGGAGGCTCTTGCCGGCCGTGGTGGCGAAGACGTCGCTCAAGAGCCGTTCGGCCGTCGCCTCGTCCAGGCCCGAGGTCGGCTCGTCGAGGACAAGGACCGGAGTGCGGGCCAGAAGAGCCCGGGCCAGAGCGAGGCGTTGGCGTTGGCCGCCCGAGAGCTGAGCACCCTGCTCGCCGACCTTGGTGTCGAGGCCATCCGGCAGTGAGTTGATCCAATCACCGAGTTGTGCCGCCCGGGCCGCTTCGGTGATCTCGGCTTCGCTCGCCTCGGGTCGGGCGAGCGCGATGTTCCCCCGTATCGTCGTGTTGAACAGGTGGGTGTCCTGGGCGACCCAGGCGATCATGCGGCGGGGCGTCTCCTGGCCGAGACGGTCCAGCGGGATTCCCCCCAGCGTGGCCTCGCCACCCTCCAGTGCCCAAAAGCGCAGCAGCGTGTTCACGACGCTGCTCTTGCCGGCGCCGCTCGGTCCGACGAGGGCCACTCGCCTTGCCGCCGGGACCGACATGGTGAGGCCGTCGAGGGCCCATGGGTGGTCCGCCCCGTAGCGCAGTCTGGCATCTCTCAGGGTGATCTCCGTCTCCGCGGGCGCGGTCACGGGGTCTTCGGGATCGTGAACCGGGGTCGGTAGATCGGCGATGGCGAGCACGCGGCGCGCGGCCGCGAGGTAGTGCGAGAGCCTCGACACGGCATCTGCCACCGGTGGCACGATCTCGAAGGCACCGAGTGCCACCAGCGGCAGGACGGCCAGCATGTACCCCGGGAGACGGTGCGCGCCGACTGGCGGGATCGCGACCGCCAACAGGCCGATGACGGCTATGCCTGCGAACGCGACGGCGAGGGCGGACGCGGCGCCCGCTGTCCACGAGCGGCGGCGTGCAATGCAGACGAGGGCTTTGTCGTCGGCCACAGCCCGCTCGAGGTACTCCTCGTCGCGCCCGAAAGCGACCAGGTCCGCAGCTCCCCGGAGGAGCTCGACGACGTCGGCCGAGAGCTCGCCCCTGAGCGCCGCCTCCCGCGTCCCGAGCCCGCGCTGGCGCGCCCAGGCGACCGCCGAGGTGAGGCACAGCGCTCCGGCCAGGCAGCCCGCGAGCACGAGACCGGCAGCCGGCAGGATGATCGCGACCAGGATCACAGCGAACACCGAGCTGATGACACCGACAAGTACAGGAGAGATGCCTCGCAAGGCCAGGTCTTGAAGGGAGTCGACATCCGCGGTCGCCCGGGAGAGCAGGTCACCGCTGCGCCACTGGCCGAGCGCCGCGGGAGTCCGTGGCTCGACCTCGTCGTAGAGCCACAGCCGCAGGCGCCCTGTCGCCCGCAGCGCCGAGTCGTGGCCGAAAAGCCGTTCGCCGTAGCGCAGCGGTCCGCGGCCGAGGGCGAGAATCTGCACCCCGGCCATGAGCACCGTCAAGGTGTAAAGGGGCGGCCGGAGGGCTGCCTTGTCGATGAGCGCGCCCGAGCAAGCCATGAGGGCGACTGTGCTCATGGCGGCACCCGCCCCGAGAGCCACGGAGAGCAAGAAGCGTCCCCGGGGTGGGGCAGCTATGGAGAGCAGCGCCCGCAAGCTGGCCACGGCCGAGTGCTGCGGGAGACCCGGGGCGCTCATGATCTCGCTCCGATCGGCTCGAGGCGCGGCTCGTCCGCCTCACCTGCCTTGACGAGCCGGCCACCGATCAGGGTGAGGGTGCGGTCGACACGTCCGACTAGGCCGAGGCGGTGAGCGGCGACGAGGACGGTCCGGCGCTCGAGCCAGGGTCCCAGGCTTTGCGCCAGTGACAGCTCGCGATCGGCGTCGAGATGGGCTGTGGGCTCGTCCAAGAGCACGAGGGGAGCGTCTCGCAACATGGCGCGTGCGATGGCGATGCGCTGGCGCTCTCCGGCGCTCAGCGTCAGGCCTCCCTCACCGACCGGGGTCTCCAGACCGTGAGGCAGCCGTTCGAGAAGCCCTGACAAGCCGGACTGTTCCACCGCTCGGGCAAGAGCCTCTCCACTGGCTTTGGTGCCGGCGAGACATAAGTTGTCTGCGATGGTCCCGCGCACCAGATAGGGGCGCTGCGGTACCCACGCGATCTGCCGACGCCAGTCGCGAAGGGGGAGCTCGTGCAGCTCGACGCCGCCTACGGTGATCCTGCCGCCGGAGGGGACGACAAAGCCGAGGACTACGGCGAGCAACGTGGACTTGCCCGATCCGGACTCCCCGGTCACCGCCACGTGCTCGCCGAAGGCGACGTCCAGGCTGAGGCCGTCGAGAACCGGGGCCACCCGGGTTGCGTAGCAAACCCGAAGATCGGACAGCGTGAGGGTCCTCTGTGTGATCGCGGCCCCCTCTCGCTTGCCGGCCGCGCCAGTGCCAGTCGCGCTCGAGGCCGTTGCTTGAACGCGCATAGCCGGCACTGGCTCGTCCAGGATGTCCAGTACCCGGTCGGCTGCCGCCTGGCCTGCGGTGCTCGCGTGGAACTCGGAGGCGGCCCGTCGCAGCGGCAGGTACACCTCTGGCGCTAGCACGAGGACTGCAAGACCGATTGCGAGGTGCAGCGAGCCGTCGAGCAATCTCAGCCCCAGGAACAGCGCGACGAGCGCCGTGCCCACCGCGGAAAGCACCTCGAGGGCCAGAGACGACAGGAAGGCGATTCGCAGCGTGCTCATCGTGGTCACCCGGAAGTCCTCGGTTGCCTTCTCGAGCGTGCGACGCCCGGCGCGAGCGCGGTTGAAGGCCCGTAGGGTAGGCAGGCCCTGGAGCAGGTCGTAGAAGGTCGCGGCCAGGCCCGAGAGTCGGTTCCACTGGCGCTCGGCGTGGCGCTTTGCCTCGAGGCCCAGCAAGACCATGAACAACGGGATGACCGATACGGTCACCCCGAGGATGAGAAACGAACGCCAGTCGGACCACAGCACCCATGTCAGCAGGATCAGTGGCGCGATGGCGGCCACCACAGCGGTCGGCAGATAGCGGGCGAAATAGACGTCGAGGGCTTCGACGCCCTGTGTTGCCACCGAGGTGAGCTCGCCCGTGCGCTCGCCGGCCAACCAGGAAGGCCCGAGTGCAACCGCCCGCGACAACAGCTGCCGGCGCAGCGCCGAGGTGACGCTCGCGGAGGTGCGGTGTGCCGCGAGTTCGCCCAGCCATGCCAGCGCCGCCCGGATGAGGAACGCGCCAGCCAGGCAGGCGAGCAGGCCGACCAGCCGAGCGAGGGGTCGGTGGGAGAGAAACGCACGCTGGACGACCACTCCGAGCAGGACAGCCTGGACCACAAGGCAGCAAGTCGACGCGACTGCGACGGCCACAGCCGCCGTGAGATAGCGGCGCGTAACTGCGGCTTTGCGGACCAAGCGAGAATCGATGAGCCCCCCCGGGCGTCTCGTGGGCGTGGTCAGCTCGTGCCGCTCTGGGTGAGCGGGGACTCGTCGAGGCTTGCTCGCGTCACAGGCGCCGCCGAACTGGCGCCGCTTTGCGTGGGACCAGGCGCACCTGCTGCGGGTTCCACGGAACCGGGCTGCGCAGGCCTGCTCAGTCGGCCGCGGAAGACCCAGTAGGACCACCCCTGGTAGACGAGCACGATCGGCGTGAAGATGAGGGCCACGATGGTCATGACCTTCAGCGTGTAGGGCGCGGAGGCGGAGTTGCCGATCGTGAGGTCGTACGCCGGAGAGATGCTCGAGACCATGACCCTCGGGTACAGGTTCAAGAAGATCGTGGCGACGAGGCAGATCAGCCCGACAGCGGTGGCGACGAAGGCCCAGCCGTCCAGGTGCTCTCGCAAGAGCCACCCGACGACGGCGATGGAGGCGATGGTGAGGATCGGGATGATCGGCGGGACGAGCCCGGTGTTGTGGGCGTTGTGGGCGTTCACGTAGGTCCACGCCAGGAAGGCCACGATCGCCGCCGTGGCCGCCGGCGCGAGGACTTTCGCCGCACGTGAAGCCCGCGCCCGGAGACCGTCGGTGGTCTTCAAGGAGGCGAAGACCGCACCGTGGAGGGTGAACAGGAGCAGTGTCGTGACCCCGCCGAGCAGCGAGTAGGGATTGAGAAGGTTGAAGAACGACCCGAGATAGGTGAAGTTCGCGCCGATGGGCACGCCGCGAAGGATGTTGGCGAAGGCCACTCCCCACAAGAGGGCCGGGAGGAGGCTGCCCCAGAAGATCGCGTGGTCCCAGGCGACGCGCCAGGCGGGGAGGGTCCGCTTCGCGCGGAACTCGAAGGCCACACCACGGAAGATGAGCGCCGCCAGGATCAGGAACAGCGGGAGGTAGAAGCCGCTGAACAGTGTCGCATACCAGTTCGGGAACGCGGCGAAGGTAGCGCCACCGGCCACGAGCAGCCAGACCTCGTTGCCGTCCCAGACCGGGCCGATCGTGTTGATCAGCACCCGGCGGTCGAGGTCGTCCCGGGCCACGACCCCGAGCATGAGGCCGACGCCGAAGTCGAACCCTTCCAGCACGAAGTAGCCCGACCACAAGATGGCGATGACGATGAACCAGAACACCTCGAAGCCGGTGTGGGCCGAATGGACGCCGGCGAGCATGAGGGTCACCGATCCTCCTTTCCTCAGTAGACGAGCGCCGGCACCCGGTCGTCACCGGGTTCAGGCTCGGGCTCGTCGTCATGGCCTTCGGTCTCACCCTCACCGCGGGCGAAGCGGGCCATGAGCCCGAAGTCGATCGCGGCCAGGAGGCTGTAGATGGCCGTGAAACCGACCAGCGTCGTCACGACGTAGCCGGTGCCGATGTGCGACACGGCTTGGGAGGTCTTGAGCAGTCCGTAGACGACCCAAGGCTGGCGGCCCATCTCGGTGAAGATCCAACCCGTCGTGTTGGCGACGAAGGGGAGCGCTATGGCGAAGAGCGAGACCCGTAGGAACCAAGCCGACCGTTCCAGCCGCCGCCGGCGCATGAGCCACAGGCCGGCGGCCAGCAACACGAGCATGAGGATCCCGCAGCCCACCATGATCCGGAAGGTCCAGTAGGTGACCCACAAGATCGGCTTGTAGTTCCCCGGACCGTACTTCGCGGCTTCCTCGGCTTGGATCTGGTTAATGCCCTGGACTGCGCCGTCCCAGTTGTTGTCGGCCAGCACCGAGAGCATGTGGGGGAGCCGGATCTGGAAGATCGGGTTGCCCGAGAGGTCTCCGATGGTGAGCAGCGAGAAGCTCGCACCGTTCTGGGTGTTGTAGATCGCCTCGGCGGCGGCCATCTTCATAGGTTGCTGGCGCTCCATTATCCTTGCCTGGTTGTCACCGAAGAACATCGTGGCGACGATGGCGACCACCCCTACGACGAGGGCCAGCTTGGCCGAGGTGGAGAACACCGGTCGAGGTGCGTGCCCGGCGCGCCGATCCTTCAAGAGGTGCCAGCCGCTCACGCCCAGGATGAGCATCGTCGAGGTCACGAGCGCCGAGAACAGGACGTGCAGGAAAGAGCCGATAAGGGTGCTGTTGGTCATGACCGCCCAGAAGTTGGTCATGACAGCACGGTTGCCGACGACTTTGTAACCGACCGGGTGCTGCATCCAAGCGTTCGCCGCCAGGATGAACAGGGCAGACAGCATCGTGCCGATGCTGACGAGCCAGATGGACGCCAAGTGGACCCGCGCCGAGACCCGGTCTCTTCCGAAGATCCAGACTCCGAGGAATGTCGACTCCAAGAAGAAGGCCAGCAGGGCCTCGACTGCAAGCGGGGCACCGAAGACGCTGCCCACATAGCGTGAATAGAGGGACCAGTTCATGCCGAACTGGAATTCCTGCACGATGCCCGTGACGACGCCTATGGCGAAGTTGATCAGGAACAGCCGCCTCCAAAAGCGGGTCACGCGGTCCCACTTGTCGTGTCTCTCCGCGTCTGCACGGGTCCTGTAAGCCGCCGTCTGCATTATCGCCAGCAAGAGGGCGAGGCCGATGGTGAGCGGGACGAACATGAAGTGGAAGACGGTCGTGATCCCGAACTGCCAGCGCGAAAGATCAAGCGTCATTGCAATGATGAAAGCTTTCGGGTACGCCAAGCGTTAGGGCCGAAGGTCCCTTTGCCGTCACCGTCAGGATGGGTCGTTTCGCCTGGCCGGGCTCGGGCCTCGTCTTGACGCGCACCGCCGGGGGCTCTTGGCGGCGGGTTTCTCGCGCCGCACGGTCCGTGCCGCTCTTGTGACCTGGGCGTGCATCCCGTAGCCTGGTGACACAAGCCCGCCTAGTCCTGGAGCACTTGTATGTCTGAGAGCAGGTTCTCCTTCATCGGTCGTGACATGGCCGTCGACCTCGGTACTGCGAACACGCTCGTGTACGTCCGCGGCCGTGGGATCGTGCTCAACGAGCCGTCCGTCGTGGCCATCAACGTGAAGGACGGCCATCCGCTCGCCGTCGGTGTCGAGGCCAAGCGGATGATCGGCAGGACCCCGAGCAACATCCAGGCGATCCGACCCCTGAAGGACGGGGTCATCGCTGACTTCGAGATCTGCGAGATGATGCTGCGCTACTTCATCCGCCGGGTGCATCCGCATCGTTTCTCCAAGCCGCGCATGGTCATCTGTGTGCCTTCGGGTATCACCGGGGTCGAAAAGCGCGCTGTGCAGGAAGCCGCGGAGTATGCGGGCGCTCGCAAGGCCTACATCATCGAGGAGCCGATGGCCGCCGCGATCGGCGCAGGACTGCCCATCCACGAGCCGACCGGCAACATGGTCGTCGACATCGGCGGCGGCACGACTGAGGTCGCTGTGATATCGCTTGGCGGCATCGTTGTCAGCCAGTCGATCCGGATCGGCGGAGACGAGCTCGACGAGGCGATCATCTCTTTCGTCAAGAAGGAGTACAGCCTGGCTTTAGGTGAGCGGACGGCCGAGGAGATCAAGATCGCACTCGGCTCGGCCTATGAGCTCGAGGAAGAGCTACATGCCGAGATCCGCGGCCGTGACCTGGTCACTGGCCTTCCGAAGACCGTCATCACGACGACCGAGGAGATCCGCAGAGCCATTGAAGAGCCCGTCTCAGCCATCGTCGACGCCGTCAAGGTCACGCTCGACCGCACGCCGCCCGAACTGGCGGCGGACATCATGGAGCAAGGCATCGTGCTGACGGGCGGCGGCGCCTTGTTGCACGGGCTCGACAACAGGCTTTCCGCGGAGACGCACATGCCGATCGTCGTGGCTCCGGACCCCCTCAATTGTGTCGCGCTCGGCAGTGGTATGTGCCTTGAGGAGTTCGAGGCGCTCAAGCAGGTCCTCATCTCCTCGACCAACCGCTGACCTTCGGGGTCGCGGTGGCCACCTCTCGCCGCAACACCAGCCAGCGCCTCACGCTGGTCATCTTGCTTCTCGCCTCGATCACCGTCATCACCGTCGCTTACAAGGGTGAGGCCCGGCGCATGATCGGCTCGGTCCGAAACGGCGCGGGAGACGTTGTCGAACCGGTTCAACGGGGTTTTGCGGCCGTCCTCCACCCGATCGGCAACCTGTTCGCCGGGATGGCGGGCTACGGCGGAGCACTCGGCGAGAACCAGCGACTCCAACTCGAGGTCGGTCAGCTCCATCGACAGCTCATCGAGGCTGAGCAGGCCCAGGGGCAGCTCGACCAGTTGCTGTCGCAACAGCACCTTCCTTTCGCCGATGGGATTCCCGAGGTGCTTGGACAGGTGATCTCCTCTCCGTCGTCCAATTTCGACGTGACGGTCGAGATCGACCGCGGTACCTCGAACGGTGTCGGCGTCGGGATGCCCGTCGTGTCGGGAGTCGGGTTGGTCGGCTCGGTCATCTCGGCGGGACAACACACGGCCGTGGTCCAATCGCTGACTGATCCAAGATCTGATGTCGGGGTCCGTTTCGGGACTGGCAACGTGGCTGTGGCCCAGGGCCAGGGCGAAGGCAATCCGCTGCAGTTGCAGTACGTCTCGGAGACCAGCGTCACAACTCGCGGCGCGCCTGTCGTCACGAGCGGGCTCAACGTTGCTGCATACCCCTCGGGCATCCCGGTGGGTACCGTGTCATCGGTGCGGCATACGGGCGGCTCGCTCACATCACAGGTTCTAGTGAACCCGCTGGTCAACCTCTCGGTTCTCCAGTATGTCGCCGTGCTGCAGTGGCTCCCGCCGGCGTGAGGGCGAGCCGAGCGGAGTCGGTGCGCCGATCGCAATCGGCGGGCCGATCGCCTGAGTCCGCGACGAAGGCAACCCGATGACTGCGCGGACCTGGGGCCGGTTCGGGTTCATTGCTCTGGTGGCGGCACTCGTTCAAGTTGGCGTGCTGAACCAGATTGTCGTTGGCGGCGCGCATCCGGACGCGTTCTTGCTGTTGGCCATCTCGGCCGGCCTTGTGGCCGGTCCTCAGCGTGGGGCCGTGATGGGGTTCACGCTCGGGCTCGTCGCCGATGTCTTCGTGCAGACGCCCTACGGCCTGTCCGCGCTTTGCTATGTGCTGGTGGCTTTCACCGTCGGCCTGGCGACCGGGACTGCCACCGGGCGGCCCACACTTGGCTTCCAGCTCGCTGTCGCTTTCCTCGGCGGAGTGGGGGGGACATTGCTCTTCGCCGGCCTTGGGACCCTGATAGGTCAGCCGAGCGTGCCGCGTCACCAGCTCGTGGTCATCGTGGTGGTGGTTGCCGCGGGCTGTGTGGTGCTCGCCAATCTTGCCTACCGGCTGATCGAGTGGGCCGTTGCCGTCGCGTCGGGTGCTCACCGTGATGCGGGTGCGTTCGCCAGTGGGAGTGCGCGGTGAGCGCCACGGGCAAAGGAGGATCGGAACCGCCAGACCGGTCTCGGGACCCTCGAGAGCCCCGCCCGTCTCGCGACCCACGGCGCTCTGACCAGGCGCGCTCGTCAAAGCCGGTGCAGGCGCCGTACTTTCCCGCGGTCGCCGATGGTGATCGGCACCGAACGAGGATCGTGAGCTCGAGCCCGCTGAAGCGGATCGAGGAGGAAGAGCGCGAACAGCAGCGTCGCCAGGAAAGTGCCCGTTTCGGCCTTCGCCTCACGATCATGGGCCTGGTCGTGCTGTTGGCGTTCTCGGCGGTGGTGGTCCGTCTCTGGTCGCTGCAGGTCCTGCACAGCTCGCACTACCGCAATGCTGCTCTGGTATACGAGGAACAGACGGTCCCGGTCACGCCCGCGCGGGGTCTGATCTTGGCCCGCGGGGGACAGGTTCTCGTGGGCGACCAAGTCCTCCCGGTGGTCACCCTCAGCCGCTCAGAAGCGACTCAAGTGGTCATTGGACGTTTGGCGGCGTTGCTCAACGAAAGCGTCGCGGATGTCAATACGGCACTCGCGAATCCGCAAGCGAGCCCCTACCAGCCCGTGCCGATAGCGATCGGGGTCTCGCAGTCGACCATCGTCTTTCTGTCCGAGCACCCCAGCATGTTCCCGGGGGTGGCCGTCACCTTCGCCGCCGAGCGGACCTACCCGGACGGTGAGACCGCCGCCCAAGTGCTCGGTTACACGGGCGACATCAACTCGTCCGAGCTCAAGGCACTGGCGAAGTACGGCTACAACTCCAACGACGTGATCGGCCAGTCCGGTGTCGAGGCAACTGACGAGCTCTGGCTGCGTGGCCGCCCTGGCTCGCAGGTCATCAAGGTCGATGCGTCCGGAAACCCCGTCGGGACGTTGAAGACGACAGCACCGGTCAGTGGCGACGATGTCGTGCTCAACATCGATCTCAATCTTCAAAAGGTCGTCGAGTCGGCGTTGACCACCCAGATCCAGAGCCTGCAGGCAAGCGGCCTGCCGGCTGATTCCGGCGCTGCTGTCGTTCTCGACCCAGAAACCGGAGCCGTTTTCGCCTTGGCCTCGGTACCCACCTACAGCCCGTCCTGGTGGGTGGGCGGCATCTCCGACCAGCACTACGAGCTCTTGACGAGTCAGGCCGACCACGACCCTCTGTTGGACCGCGCGATCCAGGGGCTCTGGGCGCCCGGTTCCACTTTCAAGCTCGCGACCGCGACCGCCGCCTTGAACGACGGTCTGTTGGCCAGCCTCGGGGGCTATATCGACGACCGTGGCTTCTACCAGATCGCGCCACCTTGCAGCGGACAATGCACCTATTACAACAACCAGAACGAGAAAGGCCAGGGTCCGATCAACCTCGCGACAGCGCTCACGGTCTCCGACGACGTGTTCTTCTACACCCTCGGAGCCGACTACTGGTACGACTCGGGTACCTACGGCCAGACGCCAGTCCAAGACGTCGCCCAGCAGTACGGCTTCGGGCAGCTCACCGGGATCGACCTCCCCAACGAGTACTCCGGCCAGGTTGACAGCCCGCGACTGCGCCAAACCCAGCACTCGGAGAACGCGCAGGCGTTCCCCAGCACGTACTACGGCATCGCCGACAACATCGAGATGGCCTTCGGCCAAGGCGAGACGCTCGTCACCCCGCTGCAGGAGGCCGTGGCCTACGGCACTTTCGCGGCAGGTGGCACCCGATATGCACCGCAGGTGGTGAACTCGGTCGTCTCGCCGACGGGCAAGATAGTCCAGCAGTTCAAGCCGCGTGTCACGGGGCACGTAGCCCTGCCCTCGGGCACTTATGCGCAGATCCTGGAGGGCCTCGAGGGCGCCATCTACGACACGAACGGGACGGCCTACGACACGTTCAAGGACTACAACGGGATGCCGCTGGCGGGCAAGACCGGGACGGCCACCGAGAGCTCGAACACGAACGTGCAGCCAACCGCATGGTTCGTCGCCTTTGGGCCGACGAGCGCCCCACGATACGTCGTCGCTGTCGTGATCGACCAGGCAGGCTACGGCGCGCAGGCGGCGGCTCCCGTGGCCAAGCAGATCTTCACGTACCTGACCAACCACCCGATCGGTTCTCCGAACCTCCGTCCCCCGTCGAACGCTCCCTGAGCGGCATCAGCGGGCGCATCGTGACCTGACCGGGCGCCTGGCGCGCCCTGACCGAGGCCGAGTGGCCAGTTGGGCCGGCGCTGTCCCGGGGCGGACCGGCTTGATGACTAAACTGCTGCTCAGGATGACGACGTCAAGGGCCTTCGCGCAGCCGAATTCGATTGTAAGGGTCGTTTCGGTCGCAGCTGCGGTCGCAACTTGCTACGTCCTCTTCGCTGTCACCGACCGTACCGTCTCCCCATCTTTCGCGGGGCCCCGCGAACGAGACGACAAAGAACGTGTTCTCGCTGTCAATCTCGGCAACCGGTTTGAGCGCACCGGAGAGGCAACTCCCAGCGGCGATGCTCGAGGGATGCCACCCGCGCCGCTCACCGGCGCGACCTTTAGAAGGGATCTCCCTGATGTTGGATCCGACGACCGGCCGCCCGGCGTCTGTGCCGGCCACACCCGAAAGCGTGGCCGATGCGTCCGAGGCGGCGAACGGGGCGCGCAACCCCGAGTCACTTGGCCCGGTTGCCAGCGGCGAAAGCGCGACCGTGTTGCCTGCAAGGCCGAAGATAGGCGATACCCGACCAGCACCGCCGTTGTCGAAAGCATCCGAGGCCACCCAGCCTCCGTCGGGCAACGGGCGTAGGGGTCAGCCTCCCGTCTCGAGCCCACAAACCGAACGCCAGCGTGTCCCGGACGGCGATGACGCGGCGAGCGCCACGGGCGCGGGCACATCTGGTGGTGGCCCCTCACGGCGGCGTCGCGGCGGGCGGGGACGATCACGCGGTGCAGGAAGTGGAGCCAGTTCGGCCGTCGGATCCGTCGAAGCGAACGCGGCAGGTTCCGAGGGATCCGTGACCGATGGCGGCACGGGTCCAGGGCGTGCGCCTGCCGCTCGAGCTCCCCGAACCAAGGGGGCCGAGAAGCTCGGCGCCACCTCCGTGCAACCGCGGCGTGCGTCCGTGATGCCAGCCGCCTCGGATGGCGCCCAAGTTCAAAGGCTGGGTCGAGATCGGCGTGGCCGGCCGGTCGGTCGCTACCTGATGTGCGTGCACGTCGAACATGAAGCGACCCACATCGCCGTGCTCGAGGGCCGGGCGCTCATCGAGCACTTCGTGGCACGACCGCAAGACGACGCGAACCAGATCGTCGGCAATATCTATCGCGGGCGAGTGAAGAACGTGCTGCCGGGGATGGAAGCAGCCTTCGTCGACATCGGGACTCCGAAGAATGCCGTTCTGTACTGGGGCGACGTTTCCTACGACCGGGACGACGTCGAGCGGCAGGCTGGCGCTGATCGGATCGAGCACCTGCTCCGGCCGGGCCAGACGATCGTCTGCCAGGTCACGAAGAACCCGATCGGGCTGAAGGGGGCCCGACTGACCCAGGAGGTGTCGATCCCGGGCCGTTTTGTCGTGCTCGTGCCCGAGTCCATGACCTACGGGATCTCACGGCGTCTCGACGACAATGAACGTCGCAGGCTGCGACGAATCCTCGACGACGTTCGCCCCGAGGGTCACGGCCTCATCGTGCGAACGGCCGCAGCCGGAGCGAACGCCGAGGACCTCCGCCGCGACGTCGAGATGCTTGTCGGCCGCTGGCGGGAGATCGACGAGCGGACCCGCAAGCTGCCTGCGCCGGCGCTGTTGTACTCCGAACCGCACATGGCCGTGCGGATCATCCGGGAAGAGCTCACCGAAGAGCACCGGTCTGTCCTTATCGACGATCCCGAACTGTTCGTGATCGTGCGCGACTACGTCTCCCAGTTCAATCCCGAGCTCGCCGAGCGCGTCGAACTGTACGACCTTTCGAACGAAGCGCTGCCGCTCTTCGAGCGGCACCATGTTCACGAGCAGCTCCACAAGGCGCTCGACCGCAAGGTCTGGCTGCCTTCGGGAGGGTCGCTCATCATCGAACGCACCGAGGCACTCACCGTCATCGACGTCAACACCGGCAAGAACGTGGGCTCCTCGAGCCTCGAAGAGACTGTCTTCGAGAACAACTTGGAGGCTGCCGAGGAGATTGCCCGCCAGCTCCGCCTGCGCGACATCGGCGGAATAATCGTTATCGACTTCGTCGACATGGAGATCAAGGCGAACCGCACCTCAGTTCTGGCGGCGTTCAAGGCGGCGTTGGCGCGCGACAAGACACCGACGCAGGTCTACGAGATCTCCGAGCTGGGGCTTGTGGAGATGACGCGCAAGCGCGTAGGCGAGGGCCTTGTCGAGGCATTGTCGGAGTCGTGTCCCACCTGCGCCGGGCGGGGGATCATCTTCCCGGATCAGGACTTGTGATTCCCTGCGCTATCGTTGCCCGCATATGTACGCAGTGATCGACGCAGGCGGCAAGCAGGCACGTGTCCAGGTGGGCGAACAGCTCGACGTCGAGTTGCTGAGCGCGGGCCCAGGTGACGAGGTGAGCTTCGTGCCCAAGCTCGTGGTCGACGGTGACCGTATCGTGACCGAGCGTGACCCGCTCGAAGCCTCGAGCGTGAAAGGCCGCGTGATCGGCTTGGCGAAGGGACCGAAGATCGTCGGGTTCACCTACAAGGCCAAGGCACGAGGACGGCGCCGTTATGGGCACCGTCAGTGGTACACCACGGTCGAGATCACAGCGATCGACCTCCCCGGCGAAGCGACCGAGACAGCGGCCTCACAAGCGCCTCCGGGGTCGGAAGACGAGACCACCGAGGCCGTCGAGGACTGAAGGAGCAGTTTCATGTCAAAGACCAAGGGCGGGGGTTCCACTCGCAACGGCCGTGACTCGAACGCCCAGCGCCTCGGCGTGAAGGTGTTCGACGGCACGGCCATCAACGCCGGCACGATTGTCGTACGCCAGCGTGGCACGCACTTTCACCCCGGCCACAATGTCGGTCGCGGTCGAGATGACACGTTGTTCGCCACGGCCGACGGCAAGGTGAAATTCGGCTCGCGCCACGGGCGCCGTCTCGTGGACGTGGTACCGGTCGAGGACTGACGCCCGACGGCAGATGGTCGGAACTCCCGGCAAGGGGTCGTTGCTCGTCGCATCGCCGACTCTTGTCGACCCTAACTTCTTTCGCAGCGTCATCTTCCTTCTCGCCCACGACGATGATGAAGGGACGCTGGGCGTCGTCCTCAACCGGCCGAGCCTCATTCCCGTCGATGAGATCGTCCCGAGATGGGGGGATCTCGCGGCTGCACCCTCGGTGCTCTTCATCGGAGGCCCGGTCCAGCCGAGCGCGGCGATCTGCATCGGGCGCACCGAGCTTGCGGAGGCGGCCGATGCCGCCGGTTTCGCGCCGCTGCTCGGCACTCTCGGCACGATCGACCTGCATGAAGATCCTGCCGACGTCCCGGTGCGGTTGGCGGAGGTCCGCGTCTTCACCGGCTATGCGGGCTGGGAGCCCGGCCAGCTTGCCAACGAGATCCGGTCGGGATCGTGGCACGTGCTCAAGGGTGACGACCAGGACGTTCTCTCGGGCGATCCCGAAGGGCTCTGGTCCCGGGTTCTTCGTCGTCAGGGAGGATGGCTCGCGGTGCTCGCACTGTACCCGGCTGACCTGGCGTCGAACTGAACCGGGGGATTGAGCATGACACCG
>Ga0326728_10010249_pt1 | contig 22054 bp, 17 predicted proteins | sample MB3enrmetagenome_FD_207602 | JGI IMG/M metagenome (GOLD analysis project Ga0326728, IMG submission 207602) | Lab enriched peat soil microbial communities from McLean, Ithaca, NY, United States - MB31MN | ecosystem: Environmental > Terrestrial > Soil > Wetlands > Peat | place: USA: New York... | reverse complement strand
GTCGAGTTTTCTATCGAATTCGACATAGCTTCCGAGTCCGATGGGCAAGCCGGCCATATAAACCTCGATAATCCCACCGAGAGTATCGCCTACCTTTTTTGCCCGCTTAATTTGCTGTACCATCTTATTGGCAATGTTTTCATCGAGACATCTTACTTCGGACTTGTCTGCTTCGTTGGAGATTTCCTCTGCACCGTTTTTCCTGCCAAGCATTTTCACCAGAACAGGATCCAGTGCTTCTCTGTCTTTATAACCGGCGGAGCCGATGGAGAAAACATGGCTCCCGATCCTTATCTTCAGCTCTCTCAGAAGTTTTCGTGCAACAGCGCTGAGCGCTACTCGCATGGCTGTCTCTCTCGCGCTTGCCCGCTCGATCACATTTCGGATGTCGTCGAATGAATATTTGTATCTTCCCACTAAATCGGCATGGCCCGGTCGCGCAATGACCACTTTCTCGATTTCCTTGTCGATTGCTTCAACTGCCATTTTCTCTCGCCAATTTTCGAAATCGCGGTTCAATATTACGAGGGAGATCGGGGAGCCTATGGTTTTGCCGTGGCGAACGCCCGTCAGGATCTCGACTTTGTCGGTTTCTATCTTCATTCTCCCGCCGCGGCCATAACCTTGCTGACGGCGGAAAAGCTGGCGGTTGATGTATTCCGCATCGAGCTCCATGTTTGATGGAACGCCTTCGATTATCCCCACGAGCGATCTGCCGTGCGATTCGCCTGCAGTTAGTAGTCTTAACATAGTGGACTTAATATAAGAAAAATCGATGCGTGGTGGAAATAAGGCGGTGGTCGGTTATCCGTTTGACAAGCCGCCGGAAAATATATCGCCGCTCCCGAAGGGATGCCTTCGGCAGAATTTCACGAATTGAAAAACTGACGTAACCGATAGCTTCAATGTTTCTAAAGTCCAGGGGATGGCCCGGCTTCAACCTTGAGGGGGAACATTGCGAAGCGCTTCTCTTGCAGGGGAACCTTCACAAGCTTTGCTTGCCGTCTCGATGCTTTCATGGTTTCCAGAATGTCAACGCATACAGCTCTCCGCCGCAAACTTCTTTATACTCGATGTTGCGGCAGAACGGGGGAACAAACTCCACCGGATTCCTGATCTCTTCTTGATCGCCGTAGAATTTCTTTGCAGCGAAAGACTTCTCGAATTTTGCGCGCACCTTTTCGGTCTCGTCCGAAATCAACAATTTCGTTCCGCTCCTTGCGATCCTCAACATCTCGTTAACAGCCTTTGCTCTGTTGTTGAAGAAATTGAACCCGCCAGCCGAGAACACAACATCGAACGAATTATCTCTTATCGGCAGTCTTTCAGCTTCGGCTTGAATGAGTCCAACCGACCTACCGTTTTTCTTCATCACACGCTGGCATCGCTTGAGCATTCCGAATGAAATATCGACCCCGAAATACCTTGCATGCGGATTCAGATAGATGAGGTTTCTTCCTGTGCCGACACTTATTTCGACTGCTTTATGTCCATCCCGGATATTAAGCTCTTTCAAATACTGTATAAGCCTGTCTTCCACGTTCCCTTCTTTGAGGTTAGCATATATCTTGGTTGACAGATCGTAAATGGGTGCAAGCCTGTCGTACAACTTTTGGTAACGTTGATTGTTGCCCGTCAACACATCCCCCTTCAAGAATCGGACGATGCCGTTCTGAATTTCATATCTGTCGTTGTTCCGATTTTGCAGAAATTCTTTGTCTCCTTCCTTAGAATAGACTAATGGTTCTCCAGTCCTCGGGTCTTGGAGAACGTCAAGAAATTCCTGTTCCATGACGATGACCTACCTAATTTTAATTTCAAGAAATTTAGTAATCTTTGGCAAAGAAATGAATTCCCCCGAAAAGAATCGGTGTGACCCACATTCGGAATGGGCCACACCCTTGCTGAAAGATCTTTCTACAGGCTATTCACCGACCTCCACGGCTACGAATCTCGAAACGAAAGTGCTGCCCTGTTTCGTAAGCACTCTCAGCATTACCGCGTCCCCGCTCTTCTTGGTTTTCAGGGCACTCACAAAATCCGTCGGTGATTTGACCTTCTGATGATCCATTTCAGTTATGATGTCGCCTTGAAGAAGTGTTCTGTCTGCTGCAGGTCCGTTCGGCGAAACACTTGCGACGAGAATTCCAGACTCAATATTGGCCTGTTTCCTCGTATCAGGATCGAGTGGCTGCACGGCGATTCCAAGCTTAGCAACATTTACCTGCCCATTCTCGCTTGGAGTCTCGTCTTCGTTCCCATTGACATTCTCATCGGTGCTAGCCAGATTTTGGTCAGGCAGTTCATTGAGTGTGACATCCTTCTCGATTGTGCTGCCGCCTCTATAAATTTTCACGAAGACCACGTCGCCAGGTTTGTGCTCGGCTATTATCGTCTGAATTTCATTTGCGGCGTTCACGTCTTTTCCATCAACTGAAAGAATGACATCGCCGGCCTTGATCCCCGCATTCTCTGCAGGAGTCCCAGACATAACATCCTGGACGAGCACTCCTTCCGGCCTGGACATTCCGAGTGCACGAGCATCGGTCTCATCGATTTCCGACTTCATTTGTATCCCGAGCCATGGTCTCTTGACCTTGCCATATGCGATCAGGTCTTCCGCCATCTTTCTCACAAGATTTATCGGAATCGCAAAACCATATCCCTGGTTGTATCCCGTTCTTGTGGCTATGGCGGCGTTGATTCCGATGACCTCGCCGCGAATGTTTACGAGCGCGCCGCCGCTGTTGCCGGGATTGATCGCAGCATCAGTCTGAATGAAATTGCTGATGCCATATTTTTCCTGCGACGTTGCAACGTCGATGTTTCTTCCGAGTGCACTCACGATTCCGGCGGTGACCGTGGAAGTGAGTCCGAGCGGATTTCCGATGGCGAGAACCCACTGTCCGACTTCCACGCTGTCCGAGTTTCCGAGCGCCGCGACGGGAAGGCCTTTCGCATCGATCTTGATTACTGCGACATCTGTCGTCGGATCTTTACCGACAACCTTACCATTGAACTCCCGATTATCGTAAAGCGTGACCTTGATTCCGTCCTTCTCGGCATCATCGACGACATGGTTGTTTGTAAGGATGTATCCATCTGCAGTTACGATGACTCCCGAGCCCATCCCTTTCTCGGGTTGAGGCTCCGGGAAATTAAATTGAAAATTATGAAAAAAGGGAATGCTGCTTTTCAGTTTCGTCGTGACTGTGACGCTGACGACGGTTGGTGTCATGGCTTTTGCAACCGAGACAAATGCTCTCTGCGTCGACATCAAATTTAGATCGGTGCTAACAACGGGCGCGGGTCCACCCAATTTCACCTTCTCACCCTGGAAGCTGAAGCTTGTGCCTACACCGTTGAAGCTCATCACGAGAAATGCCCCGAACACGATTCCGACAGCGACAAGCAGTGCCGCTCCAAGTAACGTTCTTTTCCGCATATTTAAACCCTCCAAATTATTTTATTGCTGAAAGGAATTTCAACGATTTTATCTCCTTCAGACTGTCCGAATGCTTTCTTAAATAAACAAAAATAAAATTTGAAAGTTCATGCTGGAGCGCCAGATCCATTCTCGACTTTGCGGCGGCTCCAGAACTTAGACGGGTGAAACTCCGTAAAATTAAAAATGCCGGACCCGAAAGTAAGAAAGTACCATCGACCTTCGACGAGCATATCTCACACAAAGGACCGCCTTTCTCTACGACGTAGCTGATTCTTTTTTGTTTCTCACCAATAACAAGTTTATGGCAAATCAGACAATTTTCAAAATTCGGCGCGAAGCCCAGATTGATCGCGAGATGGAGTCCAAAATGTATGAAGACATTCAAAGGGGATGACTCTTTCGCTTCAGCGGAAGTTTTGTCGAGTTCTTCCAGCGAATCCACCAGAAGACCGAAAAGTTCTTCGTTTTCATCTTCGTCGTGCATGACGAAATTTACAATTTCGATGAGCGAGATTGCGACCGAGAGTTTCTCGACGCTTGTCGTCAACGACTTGAAATATTTCACGAAGTCGCTGGAAGACACATACTGGAGCTGGCGGTTCTCACGGCGGTAGAAAACGATCTGCAAATAATTAAGCGGCTGGAAGAGCGATCCGAATTTGCTTTTCGGGTTGCGTACGCCTTTCGCAATCGCGCTCATTTTCCCGTAACGTTTCGTATAGAACGTCACGATCTTGCTCGTGTCGCGGTAGTTTACCGCTCTAAGTACGATGGCTTCGGTTTTTTCGATTGACACGAATTAATTTAACACTCGAGACGCAAAAGTCCCCGGCTTAAATCTGAATCTAAGAAGGACCGATCACCATCTTAATGTTTTCCCCGAACGGCTTCCCGATTATTCCCCGTTCCGTCACGAAGGCGGTTATGTTTTCCGCCGGGGAAACGTCGAACGCCGGCGCATAGACGGAAGTATTTTCTGGAGCCGATCGGCAAGATTGGAAATGCGTGATTTCGTCCGCACTTCGTTCTTCGATGGGGATGTCTTCGCCGGACTTTGCAGTCAGATCGAAACTTGAGCTTGGCGCTGCAATGTAGAACGGAATTTTGTTTTCCTTGCAGAGCACCGAAAGATTGTACGTGCCGATCTTGTTTGCTGTGTCGCCGTTAGCCGCGATTCTGTCGGCGCCGACCACGATGAGGTCGACCTTGAATTTTCTCATCGCGATTCCCGATGCGCTGTCGACGATCAACTTGAAATCTATCCCGAGCTTCTGTAGCTCGTATGTGGTGAGTCGTGCTCCCTGAAGAAGCGGTCGTGTTTCATCCACAATCACAAAAATTTCCTTCCCGGCTTCGTGTGCCGCACGAATGATTCCGAGCGCCGTGCCATAGCCTCCGGTTGCGAGCCCGCCGGTATGACAATGCGTAAGGATTGTAGCTTTCTCGGGAACAAGCGCGAGTCCGAACTGGCCGATCCTTTTGCAGGATGCGATTTCTTCGTTCAGGATTTTGTTGGCTTCATTCAGGAATATCTCCCCGATGTCTCCGCGCAACACTGATTTTCTCAAGCGCGTAAGAATATTTTTCAAATTAACCGCGGTCGGGCGAGTTTCCTGGATTTCTTTCAGCGCTTGTTCAAGTCTTGGATCAATTTCATTTTTAGACTTGAATTCAAATGCGGCGAGTGTACCGGCATAGGCCGCGGCTATCCCAATTGCGGGTGCTCCACGAATGCGGAGAGATTTTATCCATTCGCAGACATCTCTGTAATCTTTTGACGAGAGAAATTTCTCTTTGTACGGGAGCTGGGTCTGGTCGACAATTGAGACCTTTCCGTTTTCCCACTTTATCGGTTCGGGCAAATTAGCCAAGAATTTCGCAAATTGAATTGGTTAAGAAAATTAGCGCAGTTTGTGGCAGATGATTCTCACTCATCGAATTTCGATAGCTCGACAAAATCACGATAGCGCGCGTGGATGTCTATGTCCGACAAATTCTTCAATGCCTCGGTTCCGAATTTTCCTACTCCGAAAGATGCCATTACGCTTCCGTAGACGACGGCTTTTTTCAAATTATGATCCGACAAATCTTCAGTGCGTGCAAGATGCCCGATGAATCCGCCGGCAAACGTATCCCCCGCGCCTGTCGGATCATAAATGAATTCAAGCGGGTACGCTGGCGCTGAGAAAATCATGTTGCCAGTGAACAAAAGCGCGCCATGTTCGCCCTTCTTGATTATCACGATAGAAGGACCGAGTTTCATTATTTTTCTTGCTGCCTTTACCAAATTCGGCTCGGAGGTGAGCAGTCTCGCCTCAGAATCGTTGACGATCAAAGCGTCGACATGCTTCAGCGTTTCCAGCAGTTCCTTGTTTTTTCCCTTTATCCAAAAATTCATCGTATCGCAGACGATGAGTGCAGGTTTCTGCTCCAAGGAATCGATCACTCGGAGCTGTAAGACCGGATCAATGTTTCCAAGAATCAGGTACTTGCTTTTCCGGTAAGAGTCCGGAAGAATCGGATTAAAATTCTCAAAGACATTTAACTGAGTGTCGAGTGTATCACGCTCGTTTAAGTCGTAATGATAACGGCCGCTCCAGCGAAACGTCTTACCGCCTTCAATAACCTGCAGACCGGCGAGGTCAATCCCGCGGGATTCCAAAAAGCCGAGCTCTGCCCTGGGAAAGTCGGAACCAACGACGCCGACAAGCTTGATCGGTGCGGTGAAGTAAGAAGCCGATGCGGAAATATAAACTGCGCTTCCGCCCGCAACCCGATCCGCGTGGTCGAAGGGCGTTTCTATGGTGTCCAGCGCAATCGACCCGACGACAAGTAAACTCATCTTTTCTCCATTGTGAATGAATCGCGAATGTTAATTTAATAAGGAGAAAAGGAAGTTCAAATTCCGTTTGAAAGATTCAAAAAGGATGTGCTGCCCTTCAATATAGTCAGACAGATGTAGATGTTCGTGGCCGGAGATCGACTTTAGCGCAGATGCAACATGAAGCGCATTCCACGATCCGTCTTGTGGCAGAGGTCGCAAGTAATGATTTGTCAACAAGTTTCTTGCGCGATTATCCCTTTCACAAAACAATGTCGTCGCTGCACCAAAGGCGCATGAGCCTTAGGCTCAGAGTCGCGCTAATTTTTCATCTTGTGAAAATTTCAGTTAATTGATTTTATAATTCGTGAAATTCGTGGCAACATATTCTTTGTTTTGTCAAATATATCATCACCGTTTCTTGATCTTTTCTCATCCCGCAGTTTCATTATCCTCACGCGCGGCTTTTCGGATAATTTTATCCGGTATATATCCACAAGAATTAACCCAGCCTCAATTTGGATCGAAGCTGCTTGCTTTGGGCGATTTCTTTTGAAATATCCGCAATCGTTTTGTTTGCAAGCGTCTGATAAACGCCGTCCCGAAGATGGCCCCACTCAGAATGCATGGGACATGGATTTTTACTTGAGCACTCCGGAAAGCCCAGTACGCACGAAGTCATAAAGTCGGTTCCGTCGATGGCGTCCACTATGTGGAAGAGAGCAATTTCTCGGGGACCCTTCTCAAGTCTGAATCCGCCATTCGGTCCTTTCAGAGAAGAAAGCACTTTACCTTTGACAAGAAGCTGAAGCGTCTTTCCGAGGAATGGCCTCGGAAGTCGAAGCCGCTCACTGATTTCATTTATGTTCGTATATTTCGCTTTCGGTTGTGCCGACATGTAAAGCACGGCCTGAAGCGCATATTCACATTGCCTGCTAAATATCAAGGACATAAACTATTGTGCCATCTTCTTCTTATCGTATGCCTTACGGCTCCTTCCATATCGGACTTTTCTACCTGAAGTCTAACCTAACCCGTCGGAATAAGTCAAGTGAATTGTTGGATAAGGACATGAATTTGAATTCCCCTTCTTTGCGGTTGGCCATTAGCGAGAATACCGTAAAGAGACTGCCCCGTCAGTATGCCAGGCGAGAAGTCTCCCTAGTTTGGAATTGCGGCAAAAGATCAGACAAGGTGGGCTCATTGAATCGTTTGAAGTTGTTGGTCAAATTAGTTAAAATTAGAACAACGAGAAAAACGGGAAAAACGAGAAATGTTGGCCGAAAAAATAGTTATCATACGGCCGCTAGGTGTAGGGCAGGCTGCTCAGGTCTGTCGAGTGACCACGCGAACTATAAACAATTGGATAAGAGCCGGTAAGTTGAAAGCATATGCAACCCCAGGTGGGCACTTCAGGATCTGGCCAAACGATTTAAAAAAATTTCTAGAAGTGCATAACATGGATATCAATTTCGATTTTAGGGGAGAGCAACCTAAACGGATTCTTATCGTTGATGACGACGAGGCTTACGCCGAAATGGTCAGAGAGGTGCTTCACGACAAACTGCAGAGTTGTGAGATAACAATCACGCAAGACGGGTACGAAGCCCTGATGATGCTTGGAGAACTTAGACCCGATCTTATCGTCCTCGATCTGATGATGCCGGGTATAGACGGATTCAAGGTGCTTGATCTGATTGCAAGCCGGAAAGCGAATTACGATTTGAAGGTTCTTATCCTGTCCGGTAATCTGACAGTATCGGCAATCGAACGCCTCAGAAGGTCAAGGGCAGATAGATGGCTCGCCAAGCCAGCGTCCTCGGCGGAACTTGTTCATTCAGTACTCGAACTCTTATCTGATGAGGAACTGGGTGGAAGGGGACTTTCTTGAAACAGCTTGTCGAAAGTTTTCTACCGAAAGACTCACAAGCGCCTCTACTATCTGGAATCGCGCCGTTGCTCGGCGCCGAGTCGTTCTTGAGCATCTATGGGCGATATTCTGGATACTTCATAGTCGGCATCATTGCTGGAATTGTCTTGCTTCTCTTGATTTTCAACTACCTGCTTCGCGCAAAAGTGCGAAGGCTGTCGTCGCAAATTCATGATCTCACGAAGAAGTCCGAGCAGATCTCTTCGGGAGAAGGATCCGGGGTCGAAGCCTTATCCAATGAATCTGCCCGAAGAGTCGAGCAGAAAAACGTCGTCGAAAGCTATCCTGTGGAAATATCATCGATTCATGAGAAAGAGATAGAGTCTTTGGCTAAATTAGCATCATCTCTTTCACACGATCTGAACAACCTTGTGGGAAACATAATCGGTTATGCCTCGCTTCTCAAGAGGAAACTCCAGAAAGACTCGAAAGAATTTCATTATGCTGACGTCATAGAAGGCTCCTCAAGACAAATCGCTGAGCTGGTTAGCCGTGTGCTCGGCTTTTCACAAATGGATACAAAGACGGTTGGAGTTGTTGACGTCAACCAGTTTGTGAAGAGTATTGTCGAAGATTTTGGAAGTGCGCGCGGAGAAATGTACAACGTTGTCATGTCGGCGACTTCTCAACCGTATCTAGTTCGGATCAGCACTTCACAACTGAAACAGGTTCTCCTTGCAGTTCTCGACAATGCTGCCGACTCGATGAAAGAGGGTGGTATGATTGAGTGCTTTGTTGGCTTGCGTGAGAAATCAGAGGTGCCCAAGGGTCTCCCAGAAACAAGGAAAGAATGTTTCATCATGATTGAAGATCATGGTACAGGGATGGATGCGGAAGTCAGAGGAAGGATCTTCGAGCCCTTTTTCACTACGAAGGGTGAGAGAAAGTATGTTGGGCTAAGCCTCAGTCAAGTATTCAATATCTTGAAGCGGCATGACGGTTCCATCTCGGTCGATTCCTCACCGGGCGTCGGGACGAAAGTGAAGATTTACCTGCCTCTCTATGTGACGGAAAAGACCGCTGTGTCAGAAGAAAGAATTTCTGCTGCCTTCGAGGTAAAGGGAGCCAAAATATTAGTCGTCGATGACGAAGAGAGCGTGCGGCAGCTAGGATTCGACGTTCTTACAGAACATGGCTTTCAAGTCATTACGGCAAACGATGGCCTCGACGCACTTGCGAAATTGAAAGAAAATCCGGACATCCGACTCGTAGTGCTGGACATGATCATGCCTGTCATGGCCGGCAAGGAGGCTTGCATGGAGATAAAGAAAATGAGGGACCCACCGAAAATCTTGATATGCACAGGGTTCAGCGAGCTTACTGACCTCAAGACCATTCTTGGCACTTATGCGGAAGACTTGCTCCAGAAACCGTACAGTACGGGGGAGCTTGTAGCTGCCGTGGAAAATCTCTTGAGAGGTTCCATTTCTCGAAAGGGTTGACCGGTTCCTCCTTCAATTGTTGTCCAGAAAGATCTTGATTCTTTTTTTCAGTTTTGAGTTAGAACGTCAGATTTTCTCGGATTATTTCCATGGAATTCACGCGAAAAGGTTCGAAAAGGAGCTAGATCGCTTAAACTAAATTCTTAGCAGACCAGATCTCAGATGAATAAAAGCGCATATAACACCAAACAAAGTTTGAGTTAAAGTCAATTCTTGCGTTTAAATTCTTGACTTTCCCTGCTCTCGAGGATAATTTGCACGTCGATTCTCTTCAGACAAAGAGAATGATTTGTTAATGTTGTGGAAAGCCTGCTACGGTCGTCTATTGCAGAAAGGTGCCGCAGTGTTTGAGTGCTATGCGGCATTGGCGGCCGAGACTTTAATATAAAAGGAGGAGAGGTCTATGGGTTACACGGATGTTTTCATTTCAGAGGACACGAAGGTTCATTCTAAATGGGGAGAGCTTACACTCCAACGTCGTTTCACCAAAGAGGGGATTCATCCTTTTGACGAAATCAACTGGCAACTGCGCGCTGCGTCCATCTCAAGCGAGAGAGGTGAAGTAATATTCCAGCAGGATGACGTCGAGGTTCCTGATTTCTGGAGCGTGACCGCAACCAACGTCGTGGCGTCAAAATATTTTCACGGACAACTCGGAACCCCTGAAAGGGAAACCAGTGTAAAACAGCTTGTCGACCGTGTGGCAAGGACGTTTACAAAGTGGGGAATCAGAGGAGGATGCTTTGCATCGAGCGAGGATGCGACTGCATTTTACGACGAGCTGGCTTACCTTCTCGTCAACCAGTACGCTTCTTTCAACAGTCCGGTCTGGTTCAACGTTGGAATAGAAGAGAAACCTCAATGCTCGGCGTGCTTTATCAACTCCGTGAGAGATACCATGGAATCCATTCTCGACTTGGCAAAGACCGAGGGCATGTTGTTCAAATGGGGAAGTGGTACAGGAACAAATTTTTCGACTCTTCGATCATCCAAGGAAAAGCTTTCTGGTGGTGGTACAGCTTCTGGTCCGGTTTCATTTTTGCGCGGGTTTGATTCATTCGCGGGAGTGATCAAATCTGGTGGGAAAACGCGCCGCGCTGCTAAGATGGTAATCTTGAATGCGGATCATCCCGACATACTGGATTTCATTAGAAGCAAGTCAGAGGAGGAGAAAAAGGCCTGGGCGTTGATCGATGCCGGCTACGATCCGGGTTTCAACGTCCCGGGCGGTGCTTATGATTCGGTTCAATTTCAAAATGCGAACCACAGCGTACGTGTGACAGACGATTTCATGCGCTCGGTATTAGAAGACAAGGAATGGACTACCAAAAATGTCCATGATGGCAAGCCCGCAGAGGAATATCGCGCTCGTGACTTGATGCACGAGATCGCCGAGTCCGCCTGGATTAGCGGAGATCCGGGAATGCAGTTCCATACTACCGTAAATAATTGGCACACCTCCCCGAATACCGCACCTATCAATGCGTCGAACCCCTGCAGTGAATATATGTTCCTGGATGACAGCGCATGCAATCTCGCGTCGCTCAATCTCATGAAGTTCAGAGGGGAAGACGGCTCCTTCGACGTCGATTCGTTCTTGCACGCCGTTGAGATTGTGATTACTGCTCAGGAGATTATCGTCGGAAACGCAGGCTACCCGACAAAGGCAATCGAGAAAAATAGCTTTGCCTTTCGTCCTCTCGGAATCGGATACGCAAACCTTGGCGCGCTCCTGATGTCGCTCGGTGTCCCCTATGATAGCGATGCGGGAAGAGCCTATGCCGGCGCGATTACGGCATTGATGACAGGTGAAGGCTACAAGCAGAGTGCATTGATCGCGAAGACAATTGGGCCTTTCGAAGGTTACGAAATCAACCGCGAGCCAATGCTCGGTGTAATAAGAAAACACCGCGCTCATGTCGATAAAATCAATTCAGAACTCATACCGACTTACCTTCTCGAATCTGCAAGAAAAGTGTGGAACGATGCATCGACGATCGGAAGAGAATACGGCTACAGGAACTCGCAAATTTCAGTGCTCGCTCCGACAGGGACGATCGGGTTCATGATGGATTGCGACACCACCGGCGTCGAGCCAGATATCGCGCTGGTAAAGTATAAGAAGCTCGTAGGCGGCGGCTACCTCAAAATCGTCAACAACACCGTTCCGCTTGCGCTAAAAACTCTCGGATATTCTGAAAAACAGATCGATAAGATCGTCCAATATGTTGATACAAATGGCACGATCGAAGGTGCACCGCATTTGAAAGACAAACATCTTTCCGTTTTCGACTGTGCGTTCAAGGCCGTGAATGGGTCTCGATCGATCCACTACATGGGACACATAAAAATGATGTCGGCGGTTCAACCGTTCCTTTCCGGAGCAATTTCGAAAACCGTCAATCTTCCAGCAGACGCAACCGTCGAAGACATTGAGCAGGCATATATCGAAGCGTGGAAATTAGGGCTGAAAGCGATTGCGGTCTATCGAGATGGCTCGAAGCGCACGCAGCCTCTGAGCACGAAAAAAGACGAGGGTAATTCCGCATTGCCTTCGCAAAAAGAAGCACCGCGCGTCAGCAGACGGAGGCTTTCCGACGAGCGCAATGCCATAACCCACAAGTTCAGTATCAGCGGACATGAAGGCTACATAACCGTTGGCCTCTACGAAGATGGAACGCCTGGCGAGATATTCATCACGATGTCTAAAGAAGGCTCGACGATCAGCGGTCTGATGGACGGATTTGCCACGGCGATTTCTCTCGCACTTCAATACGGAGTTCCGCTGAAAGTCTTGGTTGATAAGTTCAGCCACATGAGATTCGAGCCGTCCGGTTTCACCAACAGCAAGGAAGTGCCGATTGCAAAATCAGTCCTCGACTACATTTTCAGGTGGATGGGGCTGAAATTCCTTCCTCGCGAAGAACAACCGGCTTCCGTGGTCATGGACTCCATCGTTGCCGAGTCGAAGACGGAGCAAAAGACCGGATTCAACATTTCTCTGGAGCAAACGGAGAAAAAAGTATTCCAGGAACAGTCGGATGCGCCGCCGTGCCACGAATGCGGCTCGATTATGATCAGAAGCGGATCATGCTACAAATGCCTGAACTGCGGATCGACGAGCGGTTGCTCTTGATGTGAGAATTCTGTTTGACCGAAAAAGCCGCCGTTTAAAGGCGGCTTTTTTATTTTACGGCGATTTGTAATCTTATCACGATGATGTTTCTGACGATCGTTCTGAGTTTACTGATTACAGATTTACCCGGAAGGTATTCAACGCCGTGTGACCAGGTGAAAATCAAAGACAACCTCATATCATGGGGGCACGAAAGGGTCAGCTCTCAAAGAAAAGTCAAAGCGATAATAATTCACTCGTCGTACAATGCGCTTGGTTCCGATTCCTTCAGCATGAAAGGAATCTTAGATGAGTACAGACAGATAAACGTATCACCGCATTACATCATAGATCGAAGTGGTACAATTTACAGGCTGGTCCCCGATCAGGACATTGCCTACCATGCCGGCAAGAGTCGTCTCCCGGACGGAACAACCGACGTGAATAGAGAATCAATCGGAATCGAATTGGTTAATACAGAAAGCGATGCGCCGACCGATGAGCAGTACGCCTCGCTTGCGAATCTTATTACTTGCCTGAAACAAAAATACCCGGTGAAATACTTACTCGGCCACAGCAATATAGCCCCCGGTAGAAAAACAGACCCCTGGAATTTTGACTGGAAAAGACTTGATACAATGCTGGAGAGACTTGAGTTACCCCCAACCAATTAATCCATTACGACGCGATTCCATCCTTCAAAAAGATTCCCCGTTTCTTGAGCTCTTCAAAAAGTTCTTCGTTTCCAGTGAACTGAACCGCATCCCAATCTAACTCTTTCGCCGCCGAGACATATTCTAAAATGTCGTCGACATAAAGATGTTCCTGAGGAGGCTTTTGCGTAAACGCTTCGACAGCTTTATAGATCTTTGTCTCAGGCTTGACGGCGCCAACCTCATGAGACAAAATCAATTTGTCGAAATATTTGAGGAACTCACTATTTCCCCATCCATATTTTTGATGTATAGCGTTTGTGTTCGACAGAAGAACTAACTGGTAATTCTTCTTCAACAGCGGCAGGGTTGCGACAAGCCCATGATTCACAGTGAATATGTCCGAATAAATCTTGTAGAAACTATCCTTGCTCACCTTGTGGTCGAGAACGTCCAGCATAATCTCAGTGAAATTTTCGACCGTATATTCTCCGCGCTCAAATTTTCTATGAACGTCATAATTATCTTTATAATAACTAGCAAACTTCAATCCCAAACCCTCTTCAATTTGATCGAATCCTTTGATTACATCGTTATAGTCAAAAGGTAAGAGCACATTGCCCAAATCGAAAACAATCACGGAATACTTTTTCATCTTGGTTTTTTTAAAACCTTTCAATAATAAGACATGACATTCTTTGAGTTCCCCGATGTCAGCCCACGACTTGAATCGCTGGCTTATGAATATTGCTAACTAAGAAATGAACGCACAAAGATAATCATTCCTTTTCTGTGTTGAAACAGATTTGGAAGAAACACCCTTGAAAACTTAAGAATTCCCCGGCTAAATATGATAACTTACTTCAACGCTAAGGTAAGTCACACCAGGGAAAAATTCTGAGCAGGAACCGATCGCCACCTGCTTCGAGCGGCTGTAAATATCTCTCGAGACTTTCACGCCAGCAGAAAGTGATCGGACGATTTTCGCGTTGGCTACGATTGCGAGGCGCGCTCCATCGCCGTATAGAAGCGAATACTGGCCAATTCCCGGAAGGTCCTCTTCCACTTCATAGAAAGCCGAGTTATATGAGTCCGTATTATAAAAACAGATTCGCGAGTTGATTGAAATTATATTCAGCGACCAAGCGGCATCGAATAAAAATAGCTCGCCATTTTCTCCAGAGGAGAGTAAATTCTTCTCGAATCTCGTTCGAATCGAAAATTCCGAAGAAAAATTATGCCTGAGATCTATTCTGAAATTTTGCTTGGATCCTGCAAGCGTAGATTGGCTGGCAGGAAATTCTGTTTCGGGAACATAGAAATCTTCTTTTGTCTTGTACCTATAACGCAAGTAAACCACAGTTGAAGTGCCATCAAAGATCTTTTCGCGGTTCAAATCGACATACGCATCCGAAAAAATTTCTTCGCCGCTTCGATCAGGATCGCCCGATGTAGACATTATTCTGAAACGGTCGTAGTAAAAGCCAAGTTTCAGGATTTCTTCGGGGCGAAATGTAGCTCCAAAATAAATTCCTTGTTCAGGTGAAGTCGGGAAGCTTTCGGAAAGCACTCCGGAATAATTCGGTACTATACGCGCGCGGAGATTACGAACCCCGACGGCGAATTTTGCTTCATCGTAATCCAGTCCGGCATTTGCTGAAAACGAGACAACTTTTCCAACGAGTAATTCGCCTGAGAAAGCCGTCCTTTCAGACTGCAGGCGGACAAATCCATCACCAGCTAGACAGTTCTGCACATAATATGTATCAAATGGACGATCGTATGAAAAGTAAACTGCCGTGACTCCACAATCAGCATAAGGTGAATCGAACCTCAAAATTCCGCCCCCAATTTTCTCATTCAGACTTATCCATGATGAGCTCGCGTACAAGTCCATGCCGGTATAATCGATCGACGTGACAGCACCCGAATCATTTACGTGAGCCTTAAAATCTTTGCTTGATGCAAAGCCAGTGAATTCAAAATTTCCTAGAGGAACAGCAGCTGCCGTTCCTCTGAGAAATCCATTTTCGGAACGAGAGCTATATGGTCTCAGCGCGTAGGCATCTTTCACAAAAAGTGGCGAGATGGGACCGGCAGATTTCGAAATAGTGCCGGGATTAGAGAAAAGCATTCCGTTGCCTAAGCTTATGTCATAGTTTCCAAGATCAATTTCAGAGAAAATTGAAACTCTTTTCGCTGACAATGCCAGCGAACAAAAATCAAGATAGCTGTTCTCACCCGCATCTTTGTCGGTAACTGCATTCAACTCGAAATTACGGTAAACGACATGCAGCTTCTGGAAATTCATAATTCCATTATCGTGGTACGCATCCTGGTACAGAGCAACCTTTTCAGGTGAAAAACTAGCGTACGACGATGCATCTATTGAAAAATTTTCTTCGGGAGAAATCTGCGCATGGCTCTCGATGGATGACAGAAGCTCAGGAGTAATGCCATCGATGGAAGCAAGCTCGTCCACACCGTAAATGAATTTGACCTTTCTGCGATATGCAATAATTGAAGAAGCAGACTTAGAAGTCATTCCTGGAATGGAGAGCAAGTCTTCGGGAGAAGCGGAGTTCAAGTCAACCCTTGTAAACAATTCGGACACATCGTTCGAATAGCTCATCACCGATTCCAGGATATTTTCTTGATCTATCTTCTCCTCAGACGAAGCGCTGTCCGGGAAGACAGCTTGTGCATGGGCAGGCGCTAAACCGGATAAGATGATTGCAAGGCAAAGGATAGCGCACTGTTGGCACATGTCCTATTTTCTCTTCCCCAATGCTTCCCGGTATTCCTCGATCTTTTCGAACTCAGACTTGCCGTCGTGTGATAAATCAAATGAAACTCCGAACGATTGAGTTACGCCCAGAACCTGATGAAAGGCTGCGCCATATTCTAGTTCAAAGGATGAAAATCTCACAGCGATTCCCGCATTGAAAGAGTTCGTTCCACTTGCAGATCCTGCGCGAACGGTGACGAATTTTACCGGTGAATATTCGGCGGCGATTCTTACAGATGAAGGAAATCCCAGTTCTTTGAAATACTCCAGGCCGACGTTTAACTCATCTGACTCGAATGCAATTCCGCCCGAAAAAGTCTGGGGTAATCTGTCTTTCGAGAGTGTCGCAGAGGCAGAATTTAGATTTGTTGTACTGAAACCAAGCGAGAAGTTTCTAGACAGAAACATCTTTGCTCCTGCATCTAAGCTGACAGACAGATCGGTCCCATAGTCTTTTATGTAGAGATGATTGAGATTTGCGTTCGCGCCGACAAATAGAAAATTGTAAACTGGCACGGACAGATTTATGGTAAAGACGCTTTCGCGGTAAAGGTCGAATCCGAAGGTCTGTGCGGCACCGCTGAAATCAATTCCCCATAAATTGTCTCGGTAAGCAATCCCCGTCGATTTTATTTCTTGAATTCCTAATACAGATGGGATGAAGAAAGCACTAAGTTCTCTGATATCTGCAGCATGGGCTGGATTGTAATAAAATGACCACGGGTCTTCGCCGAACGCACACAAAGTTCCGCCGGTCGCGATGGAACGCGTACCTGAATATCTGCGCTCAAAGCCGGCATATACATCATTGAACGACGCGGCAGCAATCAGCAACAATACGATGCAGGCAAGGATGTGTTGTTGCAATGAGCCGCCCGATGATGTGAATGTACACGCTCCCGTATAACCCGCCTTACTCACAGCCACTCCTCAGATTGTTTGGGTTGGACAGCTAAGAACTAATGCCGAGCCTTAAAGATTTAGCGAGGCCGGCACCTCGAATTTCCGTTTCGAGGAGAAAATTATATTTAGAATTTAGTCTAGTTCAAATACTTTGAGTAAGTAGATTGATGTGCTTGGTCGGCTATTGATAACTTTTGAAAAATTCCCTTGTCCGGGTAATCTTTGAGTGCGTCCGCAATTTCGAGATACTTTGCATCAAAAAACATTTTGACCAGTGCGCTGCGGGCTCCGGATTGAATGGCTAAATCTGCAATCTTATCCAATGCACGTGCAATCGCGGCTTGCGCCGTATCTTTCTGAGTCGATAGAAGATCGATGCCGTTGTATTCATAATCGTAAAATGCTTTCCTGAAGATTTCATACTTCCCTGACAGTTCATCTGACACCAAGGCATATCTCGAATAAGTGCCCGATCCGCCAGGTTCCCATCCCTGCGTATAATTGCTGTTCTGCGCCTGGTCGACGATGTTGGATGCACGCTGGAAATATGATGTGCCACTAAGTGGCTCGAAGGAATCTCCGTCGAAACCAAGAATGATATACATATAATAATCTATGAATCCGGCAAGTGGATCGAAGTGGAATTCATCATGGTGCATCGGCTGGTCTTTCTGATAGGCAAATTGCCAGGAATTATCAATGACGCGCACCATTGGAGAAGCATTACTCGACTTATAAACGGGACGCTGACTTGCAACAAAAGCTTGTGCAGTGTACAGCTTGCCAGTCGCAGACGTGGAAGTTGAGACGGACATAAGATAAATCGTCAGAGTAACTTTGATCTTCGGACCTTTGAAATCCCCCCCCGTCCACCTGTAGCTGTTTACGTAATTCTGAACATCAGTACCAAGGCTTTGGATATCAACACGGTCTGATGGGTTCAGTGCATCGGCATTGAGCGTAGCCGTGCAGTCGATTTCTTGCGCTGCTGCGAAAGAGGCAAACGCAAAGACCAGCATTAGCGTCAACCGTTTCATAAGATTATTCTCCTCACTAAATTTAGCTACCTAAGTAATTGAAGGCAAATCGGTACAAACCGGAAACCTCCGTCGACTACCTTGTGCGGTGTAACGGAAATGGAGTTTATCCCCTTCTCAAAGCATTAAAGCCATGAATAACACTAATTTTTCAGTTCGTGAAAATCTACACTGACAGATTCTTAATTTGTGGGTAGTGGGCTATTTTGAAATGAAACAATAGCACACAGATTACACGGAAAAATATACGGGATGCCCACGGATGAAATAATTGTTAATAGAGCTATCAGTGAGAATGAGTGTTGTTTTCCGTGGACTCCGTGTTCAATGATTTGAAAGTAGCCCACTACCAATTTGTGAAATTCGTGGCGCTATGCTACCATGGTTTGTCAAATGGGTAATCACCACGGAAATTGCTTGCCAATGAGGGCAATAATCTTTACATTTTAATCGATAAGAGATTGAGACGCTGAGCACAAGCCAATTTCAAAATACAAGAAGGAGGAAATTCAATGTTAAGAAACTCAATGCGTATCGGTGTGGTGTTGATATTAGCAGCATTCATTGCAAGCTGCTCGAAGAGCACTAACTCAGGAGGCACGGCACCAACACTTACCGCCCCGACATTTGCAGGACCTGACTCAAGTGCAAGCGCGGATACGAGTGGAGTAGCACAGGCTGCAATCACTTACGCGACGACTTTCAACGTTATCGCAAAAGGGTATGTAGCTAGATTCACCGGACTGACAGGATCGCAATCGGGAAATACATGGACATGGTCCCAGACATCAGGGGGAGTGACTTATACATGGACGGCGACTTCCAATTCCAACGGCTACAATTGGAAACTTGTGGAAAACGGTGGTACTTTCAGCAATTGGACCGCTCTCACCGGGTACGAGAGCAGTGATGGAAAAGCAGGGAATTGGGTTCTCTATAATTTGAATTCAACCGTAGCAGAAGATTCGGTTGGGTGGTCAACCGAATCCAACGGTGACTTGGATGGAACTATAGTAGAGTGCAATTCTTCCGGCGTTATAACCGGGACGCTAGTGTTCACAGGCATCAGCATAGTAAATCACTCCGGCGATCTTAAAGTTTATGCGGGACCTGTTTCAACTACCTACGAGGATATTAGCTGGACAGCCAGCGGAGGAACGTGGATAGTATATTATAGCGGCGTCACGATAAATAGCGGCCATTGGTAAGTCTGTTTCACGCGTAGGCTATTTTAATGGGAAAGCCCCGTCAGGAACGGGGCTTTCTATTTTCTAAATCCGCAAGATGAGCTTTTTACTTCTTCGTATCTGTTTTCTTACCAAGGAACGGCGCGAGCAAATCTATCGGCACCGGGAATATTGTCGTGGAATTGTTTTCTGTTGCGATCTCGCGAAGCGTCTGAAGGTAGCGCAGCGTCAAAGCGCTTGGCTGGTCACTCAAAATCTTAGCTGCGTCAGCTAAACGTTGTGAAGCCTGGAATTCGCCTTCCGCAGCTATCACTTTCGACCGTCGTTCGCGCTCGGCTTCGGCTTGCTTTGCCATCGCCCGCTGCATCTCCTGCGGCAAATCGATCTGCTTGACTTCAACATTCGATACTTTTATTCCCCATGGCTCGGTGTGGCTGTCGATGATGCCCTGTAACTCTTTGTTTATCTTGTCGCGCTGTGACAGCAGATCATCAAGCTCCGATTGACCGAGAATGCTGCGCAGAGTCGTCTGTGACATCTGGCTTGTGGCGAACAGGTAATCCTCTACCTCGACAATTGCTTTCTTTGCGTCGATGACTCTGAAATAGATTACGGCGCTTACTTTTATGGAAACGTTGTCGCGCGTGATAATGTCCTGTGGTGGAACATCCAAGGCAATGGTTCTCAAACTCACGCGTACCATCTTATCTATTATCGGTATGAGTAAGATGAGTCCCGGTCCTTTCGACGCGATAAGTCTTCCGAGCCTGAAAATTACCGCACGTTCATATTCTCTCAAAACCCTGATCGCACTCGCGAGAAAAAGGATTACGAAAATTATAATTATCAACATTGTAACGTCCATGTTGCCCTCTACTTTTTTAGTTTAACTTTTAAAATCCAATTTGAGAATGATTCGACTTCGATTTTTTCGCCAACCTTAAGCGCCTCGTTCGCAGTGGCTTTCCATATCTCTCCGTGAACATGGACTTGACCGACTTCTCCCGGTTTGATCTCTGAGATGACAGATCCTTCTTCGCCGATCATTCCTTCGACACCTGTCGCGGATTTCCTTTGCTGTGCTCTTAATCCGAGGCCGATAATCCCAAGAAAGAAAACCGCCGCGACGATGACAGTCGTTATTATCACACTTAAAGAAATGCTGGCAATTTCAAACGGCGAGCTGATCAACATCACGGAGCCGAGGAACAAAGAGATGATTCCTCCGATGGCAAGGAGCCCATGGCTCATAATTTTTATTTCCGCGATGAAAAGAATAATTGCGAGAATTATCAACGCGAGCCCCGCATAATTTATCGGCAGAGTCTGGAAAGAATAGAAGGCAAGAATGAGAGAAATTGCTCCGACGACACCAGGCAATATGGCGCCAGGGTTGAACAGCTCAAACATGATTCCGAAAACTCCGATCATCATCAGAATGTATGTGATATTCGGATCGCTTATCGTACCCAAAAATTTTTCCCGCCAATTCATCGGAACGAATTCCACCTGCGCATCAGCAGTCTTCAGCACGGTGGAGCCGCCGCTCGTTTCGACTGACATTCCGTCGATTTGTTTTAAGAGACTGTCAAGGTTCGGTGAAATCAAATCTATTACTTTTCGTTTGAGAGCCTCTGACTCGGAGTTCGATATGCTGCGACGCACCGCATCTTCTGCCCATGTCACATTTCTATGCCGCTTCTGCGCGATAGCCCGTACAAACGCCGCAGCATCATTGGTAACCTTCTCAGACATGACCGAAGATGTGTCCTCAGCTCCTCCTCCGACTGGATGAGCGGCACCGATATTAGTACCAGGTGCCATTGCAGCAATGTTTGCAGAAAGTGTAATGAAGACACCGGCTGAACCGGCGCGGGCTCCGCTTGGGGCAATGTAGACTACGACGGGAACCGATGAACCGAGAATTCCCTGAACGATCTTCCTGGTAGATTCGAGCAAACCGCCTGGTGTATCCATTTCGATCACCAGCGCGGATGCATGCTCAGCTTCCGCCTTTGAAATGGAATTCATAATATATTCTGCGCTGGCCGGATTAATTGTCCTATTGACTCGGGTCAACAAGACTTTTTCGCCGCCGTAGACACTACAGAAAGAAAAAATGATCAGAAATAGAATAGATTTCACTTCCACCTCAACATCTTAATACATGACGCAGCAATTATCAACCACGAAAGGTTCACCCTCGAAAGGTCTCCGATCCCGAACGAAAAATATCGGACAGAAATGTCAGGACTATTGTTTAAATTTAGCAAGCCATGAAGCAGCTTCCGACAAGTGAACTTGAAAAAATACTCCATCGCGAAGGAGTGAAGTACGTGGCGGGCGTGGATGAGGCGGGAAGAGGTCCCGTGGCGGGGCCGGTGACAGCCGCGGCGGTGATTTTCCGATTCCACACCGCTGAAGATCTGGCCCCCGAAGCAATTGGAAATGTCCGCGATTCAAAACAAATACCGGAAAGGGATCGTGACACCATCGCGTCGGCAATAAAAGAAGAAGCGCTTGACTTTGCCGTCGTTCACATTCCCAATGAGACGATTGATTCAATCAATATTTTGAACGCAACCCGGCTTGCAGTATCGAGGGCAGTTGAATCACTGAAGGTCAAACCGCAAGTTGTTTTGATCGATGGAAAATTCTTGAACATGAAGGACTTCACTTGCATCTCCATTGTCAAAGGCGACTTGAGCGTTTTCTCGATCTCTGCCGCAT
>Ga0326728_10010248_pt1 | contig 22054 bp, 21 predicted proteins | sample MB3enrmetagenome_FD_207602 | JGI IMG/M metagenome (GOLD analysis project Ga0326728, IMG submission 207602) | Lab enriched peat soil microbial communities from McLean, Ithaca, NY, United States - MB31MN | ecosystem: Environmental > Terrestrial > Soil > Wetlands > Peat | place: USA: New York... | reverse complement strand
ATTCTGTCCTAATTGCGGGAAAATGTTGATATCACGTGGTTTATTTGCGATTGAAAAATATGAGATCACACCTGAAAAGACATGTCCCACATGCGGAGAGAATATTCCCATAGTAGGAGAATACACTGACTCAAGACATGTATCGTGTAAAGATTGATACTGAAGCTAGAATAATTACATCCCAACTTTGCCAGTTAAGTAAAAAAAATGTTTTTGTTTGTGCTACTCTGTTGAATGAATACAAATACAAAGCAGAGGCCATATTCTTCAATTTCTAATATGAATATATGTGTTCCTATTGGATCGATTCTTGCTGTTTAATGCTTTTATGTAAAACGTAATTTTTGCGAGACCTTCACCAAGAATAAAACAAAGAGTTTGGATCTCAATAACTTATTGATAGGATTGTAGAGCTATAAGATCACAGGTAATTTGGGCTAAAGGAAATCATCTCCCTGCACTATCATAAATTATAAAAAATTGAGCAAAAAGTTTTTCAGATGGTCCATAGGTGGGATCCCTCCTAAATGGGTCATGGATCTCAAGCTAAAAACAATTGAAAGCCCTGTGCAAAACCCTCCGACATACTGATCAAAGATAAGTTCTCCCGGCTTCTTGAAGGCTGTAGACATCAATGGGATAAAGCAATCATTGCAGTTCTTGAAGATGGCGAAATGAGAGTAGGAGCTCTGGCATCCTTTAGGGTTAAAAATGTGGAGTTTAACCAATATGGAACGATGATTTATTTTTCAAAAACGGGAGTTAACAGACTACACCGACAAAGGGGATACCCCTTATTGGAGTACGGGATATTTAAATCAATTGCTTGCAGTTCATTCTTTCCACGAAGACCCAGAAACACCCTTATGGATTACCCTTAACAAGAATAAGGAATATGTGGGTTATAGAACTATTAGAAAGATGATAAAATTTACAGCCAGAAAACTGATAAAATTTACAGCCGAAAAAATAGGCATCAAGAAAAGTGTCCCCCCTCATTTGCTACGACATATGGCTATCACAAACTGGATTTTAGATGGGCTTAACGAGAGGAAGTTAAGCATAGGGCTTGGTTGTGTCGGGCAAGTACTCAAATGTTCAAAATTTATGCAAATTTTACGGATCACGGAATTAACAATAGTATTTTTGAGAAATATTGATTCAAAAAAGAAGACAAGAGACATGTTACACTTAAGAGATGCCTCTAATGTAATTATGTGCTAAAACCAGGCGACAAATTTTGTAGTAATGTGCACTGGTTCTCGATCAAACAACCGCTTTAAAAATAGAAAAAGATAAAAACAAACTAGATTTTTCATTCTTAGAAGTTTCCGGTGTCAATCCAAAGGTTTTAGAGCAAATAGACATGTAAGTCAAAAAATTCCTAAAGCAGTAAATAATTAGGCAGTCTACCGAAAGTTCTATAAAATCCAATCTACTCTATATCATTTTCTTTGCTATAAAAAGCAGGATGCAGAATCAATGATTAGGATGACAATGTTTATGCCTTTGTTGTTTCATTGATGCACATATTTTGTAGTAAAACATATGTTTTCAATTTCCATATTTGTAACAATCTCTTCTTTCCAGATTCTTCGATTGCCAAAATGTGTGTTACTTATGATTCTATATCGTGTCCAAAAAATATAAATCCGCAATCCTTTAATCCTCGACTATGTCTGTAAATGAAGGTTCTTACAAGCCCTATTCAGAAGTTATAATTAGCAGTATAATATACGGTTCAATAGGCGTATTCCTAAATAAAGTTAAGGATATGTCTATTGAATCCATCCTTTTCTCAATATCTTTTTTTGGCCTCGGCATGATTTTTATTTACCTGTTGTTCCATGGAGGGTTGGGCCAGCTTAGATTTAGAAAAAATAGAAGATACCTAATTCTACTAGGTCTCCTGAATACAATTACAGGCATATGCTACTTCTCTTCCATAAAATATAGTGGGATGTCCGTTGCAGTCCTTCTACTTTATACGGCCCCTGTGTATGTTAATCTGCTTGCTCCTACGATTCTCGGGGAAAGAAATAGTAAAAAAAGCCTTTTACCACTTCTTCTTGCTTTTACAGGAGTGCTACTTATTGCTCGCCCAGGAGAAATTTTGATGAGCGTGGATACAGGATCAAGTTTCCTGAAAGGCCTTATTTTCGGTCTGCTGGCAGGGCTATCATTTGGTATAACTATAATCATGATCCGTTACCTGAGGTACGATTACACAGCGATAACTCAGACTTTTTGGATTACTGTTATAAGTCTCCTCATTATGCTTCCACCTGCACTTTTCACTCCTCTCCCCCTTTTCATTGAAAACCTTAATACTCTGGTGATATTCGGTTTCACTATTACATTCGCTGCTGTGATCTACCTAAGAGGAATTTCAGGAATAAATGCACAAACAGGTAGTATTCTTGCCCTTTTAGAACCAGTCTCCGGAATCTTCTTTGACATTACGGTTCTAAAAAATCCAATGTATATATCAACCCTTCTGGGTTGCTGTTTAATTATCACAGCAGCTTATATTGTAAGCAGAAGGGATTGGAGTAAATGAATAACATGTTCGATGTTCGAAAAGTAAGATATTCTGCCTTGAAACAAGAGAGTTTCGGCATAAATATCCTGCCCCAAAGCTCTTTACTTAAGAGACCCTCTATTTGTAATACAATGGTTTTGAAAAGATGAGAAAAAATGGCAGAAGAAAGTTCAATTATCGAGCTTAATTACTGTATAAGAAATTGTAAATATAAATGGAATTAAGCGCGTTTGACGATGTGAATCCGATAATTAAAACGAATAATTCAAGGCCATTGTTGGCTTAGCGGGTTCAGGCAAGAGCATTCTATCCGTCTGATAGTCCAACTGGATACTTCCAGTTCAGACTCCCAGTTGATAGATAATATCGGTGTAACCGAAATGTCAAATAAAAAACTTTCCGAAATGAGAACCAGAATCTGGGCTCCGCTTTCCAGTATTATCATCTACTTCCGGATTTAACAGCCCTGGAAAATATAATAATGCAACTCTTAGTTGCGGGAAAAAACAGGAAGAAAGCAAAAGAAATTGGTGAAAAACTTCTAAAAGAAGTAAGGGTCTTTAAGACCAGATGGACTACAGACCAGGTGAACTTTCTGAAGAAAATAACTAAAGTGCTGCAGTAGCAAGAGAGTTGAGTCGTTTCTTTGCAGTTATTCTCGGAGATAAATCTTGAAGCAATCTTAATACAAAAAAGGATGATCCGATCTACTAACTGCTCAAGCTACTAAACAAAGAATATAATCCGATATTTACCGTATAGTTACTTATAATGATGAAATGGCCTCAAAAGCTTATAGAATTATTAAGCTTCTTGGCTGGGAAATTGTTGATCGATGAGGAGAAAATATGGAGTATGCAAAAGGTAGAATAGGCAGGGTCTTTACAGTCAGGATTGACCATAATGATGACCTGATTATGGAACTGATCAAACTTGCGGAACTGGAAAATATTGAGTCAGCTTTTTTTACACTGCTCGGTGCATCAAGAGAGGGAAAACTTGTTACAGGCCCGAAAGAAAGTGTTATACCTCCGGAACCTGTCTGGTCTGGCTTTGATGATGTACATGAGATTCTTGGAATTGGGAATATCTTTCTTGAAGATGGGAGACCGAAGATCCACCTGCATGTAGGAGCAGGCCGGGGAGATAGTATTAAATTGGGATGTATGAGGGGCCAAAGCGAGGTCTTTATGGTCGTTGAGGCATTTGTCTTCGAGGTAGAAGGTATTTCTGCCAGAAGAGTTGCAGATAAAGAAAAGGGATTTGCACCCGTGAAATTTGAAAATATCCCGGACTTGGAATAATACCTATTGAAAGTAGTCATAGTGGAATCCTCAATCTGCCCTTTGAGTATTCATTTTAATGTGATTATGTTGACAACAAACCTAGTGAAGGAACAAACTCGCTAATACATAAAAGTGCCTGATATAAAGTTTATAATCCACAAAGCTTCAAGAATTTGGATATTTCTTTTAGTTTCACTCCTCCTTTGATTTCAAGCTTCTTTATTTATTGCAAATACAAATCATATAACTAAAACCATAATTCCTATTAAGCTGTGGATTAAAATCAAAGAAAAAAATTCTGAGGACTTATGGCAAAGTATCCAAAATTTATCCTGTGTTGAAGAGATAAAATTATGAATAAATATGCAAGTGTGAATATTATATCATATATTTTTAATTTGTATTTATTTAATTTATCTAGTCTCATTACCATTGCAATGAAGCCAATTATCACAAGAACCAAAGTTATTCTTTGCAAATAATATGAAATTATGATTGATTAAATATGTTTATACCATTATTCATAAGGTTTCACTTTGCTTAAGGGCGCGAAGATCACATACTTTTCAGAATGTTTGTGATCTGCAGGTATGCAATCATGAACTGCTTTGCCTTATCCGTATTTCTGTGAAGGGGCTCACAGTGAAGGAACTTTGCCCGCTCTCGCTCTGGGATACGCTTTACAGTCGCGCAATAAGCTTCCTGTTTCTTGCTGCTTTCTGCATCCTTCACAAAGAATGCTGACATGAATTCAACACCTTCACCACCTAATACATCGTAGTAGCCATTGCCAAAGCCAAGCCCTGCACAGGCGCCTGGGTAACCATAGATCTCCTGGTCAAACACGGCGGTTTTCCTTTCAATGTAACTTGTGCAAAGATCGGCATGATACTTGACTTCCGTGCGGTTTGATCTGCAGTCCCCTTCAGGTTTTTTTATTGCTCCAGAGAATAGCCACGGGTTCATGGTCAATCCGGAGTTTTTCTGTGGTTATGCTCTTCATTTCGTTCACCGGTTCATTCCTCCAGTCTATATGGACGTACCCCTCGTACTCGGCGCTCTCTGCTCCTTGTTGTATTTCACCAGCTGGCAGAAATATGCTATATTCTTCCTGTGAGCGACAGAGTTGTTCATCCTATATTACTTGAAGAAACAATTATTTCTTTGGAAACTTGGCCATCGTCAAGAAGGCGTTAATAGTGACTCAAGCCTTCAGCTCCACCATAGTTAACGTGGTCAACTTTCATTATTTATATTATCGGTACCATTTTCATCCTGTTATTAGAGTCGTAGGAGGCGCTCTGCGTTTCCGTGTGCTATCTTATTCTTGTCCACAGGGCTCACAGGGAGTTGATCCAGGAAGTTGCGTGCTTGCGCCATCGGACTATAGGGGTAGTCGGCAGAGAACATTATCCGGTCGGCTCCTACCTGAAGATAAAGGTTTAGGAACGTCGGAGTAAAATTGAAACCGCTGAACGTATAGTAAATATTTTCTCGGAGGTAGTCTGCAACAGGATGATTAAGCTTTATTACGTTTGGAGATAAAATTTTGTTGATTCTGGGCATCATAAACGGGAGGGCTTCTCCCATGTGGCCAATCACAATCTGAAGGCCCGGAAACTGATCGAAAACTCCACTGACAATGAGGCGGAGAACATGGACCGCTGTCTCGATATGCCAGCCCCATGCAGCCCTGGATAATCCATTTGTCACCTCTGGTGAGAAGCCTGCATAGTAAGCCTCAATTACTGGTTCCGGTGGTAGCGTTGGATGGATGTAAAGTGGAACCTTGAGCGCTTCGGCCCGCTCCAGGATCGGCCAAAAGAATTTATCATCCAAGTAGCGGCCTCGTGTGTGGCCGTTGATATTTCCTCCTCTGAAGCCATGTTCATTAACCATGCGCTCCAGCTCCTCGGCAGCGATGTTGGGATCAGCGGTTGGTAGAGTGGCGAATCCAGCTAAACGCTTTGGATAACGCTGCATCGCCTCTGCGAGATAGTCATTAGCTTCGCGGGTCAGCTCTACTGCCTCTGTAGCTTCGAGTTGCTGCACTGAGGGAGCGGTCAGAGACAATACCTGCACGTCGATACCTGCGGAATCCATTTCTGCGATTCTATTATCCCCGAGATCAGACAATTCTTCGATAAGCTTCCCATAGCCAAAGTGCTTTGCCATCTGAGCTTGTTCATTGAGCTTTCGTCCAGGGCCATCCAGAAATGCAGGGGTAGCATAGTGCTCTTCAAGAGTGATAGTTCGCATCATTTCGCGATTACAAAGTTTTTCCATAATCATTATTCCTTGTAAAATCCTAAATAATTTATCATCGATCTTTGTTTAGGAGAACTGGAACTTTTTATCACCCTATAAACCAAAAAATCTGATGCCTATACCGAAGATAGCTTACTTAGTGATTGTACCTAACTCTTTATTTAGATCGAAAGGAAACTAGGGAACATGGGAATCAATTTTGAAAAAGCCGTTTCAGATATTAATACCCTATATGAAAAAGACGCAGCACCAATAAAATATATTGCAAAGGAATTGGAAAAAATCTGATAAACCTATGATTTTTAGACAGTTTGATATTTAGACAGTTGGATATATTCATTTTTGTGCCTTCTTGTCAAAAGGCCTAACTAAAAATATATAAACATTAATAATATTATTATAGTTAAGTAAAATTTAGTGAAACGGTATTGTGAACTGACCTAGTGATATGACAGCTAATAAGTAATTTTGTGGCTCTTAGGCTGTTTTATACTTTTATATCAACACCAGTAGCAAACTTTTGCGAACTCCTTGATGAAACTAACGATTAATGTTAACATCCTTTAGTATTTTATTCACACACATTCGTGTGGACATTAGACATTCATATTAACGTCATAAATTCTTGAAGTTTGGATTCCACAAATGCAAATACATTTTATTAAAAATATAATATGGGGATTAAAATCATCCCTACTTATTCCATATTCAAGTATAATTTTCATGTATCTCTATAGTCTTTAAAAATCGGCATTGTATGGTTGGTTGGATTTACAGGTGTAATTCCTTCGATTAATTTCTTGCCATACCTATCGTAAACATTTATTAGAATAGTATCTGTATTCATTTAATACCCTCAATTATAGATGATACCGTTGCTCTTAGATATCAAAAAGTTGATCTTGTGAACTGCAGGTGCAGAAATACCTGCAGTCCTATAGTAGGTTTGCTTGAAAACACTGGAAAACCGTTGAATTGTAATTAGATTTAATTAGTTATATACTTTTTGCATAAGTTCTAAATATTACTAACTAAAACTAATTAGTATCAAAATTACGTAGTCCTGATCTTTGGGCTCATAATATCCTTGCACCAGCATCCGCAGCAAACTTTTGCAGGGTTATATAAGCACAAAGAGATAATTTTGATCGATTATATGCTCAAATTCCAAAATGAGAGTTATTTTACTTAATTAATTTAGGTTTCCAGGCTGATCTAAAATGTCAAAAAGTTGATTTTGTGAGCTGCAGGGGGTAATGCCTACAGCTCGATTGAATATCTAATTGAATATACGGGGAAGTATATCAATTATAATTAAATTTAATTTATTATATACTTCTATGCATATGTTATACTAACTTAAAATAATTAGTATTAAAATTACATGATCCTGATCTAATGAATTATAACATGGAAAATCTTTTCACACCCGCCAATAAATGACTTTATCTCAGCCCATACAACAGGTCTATAATTCATTCAATAAAGAAATAACCTTAACCTACTCAAGAAAATGTCTTAAATCTCTCCATAATCACTCATTTTTGACTTAGAGACTATCCCAAACGTCAATAATGGCATGTTTACGACTTATAATTGATCCACATCATTCGACTATCGATTCCAATTCTGTATTGTTTACTACAGGACCAAGGACTTTGATTGTATTCTCTATCTATTAATGTTTTTGGACAGTTATGTTCGACCTTAGAATGCAACTTTTCTTGGCTTGTATCTCAATTCAGATTAAAAGTTCTTTCCTGAATAGCTTCTTTCAATTTAAACTGTTATGGGATTTATAAGCTGTGAAAGTTCAGATAAATTTAAAAAATAATATCCAAGTTTGTTTAATAAATTAAAAAATATAATTTTTAAGTAGGTTAATTTTATTTATAGAGTGGAGTATTAATTTTTGTACATTTGTTAGTTATTTTCCATCATTAATGTCTAAAACAACATTAGAAGACCTAATGTGAACAAATCAACATATGATAATGCAAGCAAAATGCAACCATCATAATGACCTTGGGAATTACTATGCTGATGCTTTTAATCCTAGTGAGTCTCGCAGGTGCGGGGTCATTTTCATATATTCCTAACCCCGGCAGTAACAATATATCGAATTTAAATAAATCAGATGAAGCAATAAAAGTCTATGACAAAGCAATTGAAATTAACCTGCAACTCAGAAGCTTGGCACAATAAAAATACTTTATCTAAATAGATTAAATAAATCCGCTTTGTAGGTAATGTACCTGAAAATCTGTAAATTCTGATTGACTCTGTATCAATTAACTTAATCACAAAAACAAGATATAGAGTCAACAGTTTTACTGATAAAGATTTTGGTTCTATTTTGATAACTTAATATAAATCTCAACATGAGATTTTCTTTCTAATCATCTTTTGGATAATATTAGCCAAAATCTTAAAGCTCTGGCAACTACCTTAGAACAATTCAATTTCAATAGCTTAAACGATGGCTTCCTTTCTAATAGAACGGAATAATTATCGGTAGAAATATATTTATATTATTTTAAAGTAATAAAATTATACGGAAAAAAATCTCGAGAACACACTTATCGTTATATGACAGTAAACTTATGGTGATTTCATTTTGTCAAACAATGAATTAATATGGGCTCACAGAGCAATTTTTATTGGAAGCTTATAGAGAATATAACATCACTTAGTCAAAAAATGGCTCACAGCGTCTGAGAATGGTTCATTTTTGATTTAACTAATCTAAACTCCGGCTTCACGCTTAAGTAAACTAAATAAATATTAAACATGAAATTCAATTAATTGTGTTTGCATTGCTAATAGCGTTCTTTGCCTTTTGCTGTGTAGGGAGCTGAGATAATTTATGGACACTATAACAAAAATAATGCTTGCATTACTAGTAATCCTATGGGCCTTAATATTATATGGAAAGGTATCATGATGGCTATCATATATGTATACGTCAAGCGACTGAATAGACATGAACGGGAATCTATGAAACTAGTCGATGCCGACAGTCTTGAGCTCGGCTTCATGCATAAGTAGACTAACTAAATATTAAATACAAGATTCACTTATATTAATTATAATAAATAAAAAACGGTGTTAAGATGGCCAGACCCACAAAGCTAACTCCAGATATCAGATAACTGTAGGTATCTCCAAGATATTTTCCATGCGCTTTTATTTATTCAAAAGTATATAAATTAAGTTTATATAACTAGCTACTTAGATTTTTATGGATAGAATTCTGCATATTCATAATTTTTAGTTTATGGTAGTACTATTTAGTATATATGCAAAAAGTATATAATGAATCAAATCTAGTTATAATTATAGGGTTCTCCTAAACCTTCAATTAAACCTACTCATGGGCTGCAGGAGCGAGCCTCTGCAGTTCACAAAACCAAATTTTTTGATATTCAAGATCATCCAGATCACCTTAGTTAATTAAATAAAGTAAAAGGAGATCGATATTATTAAATGTCATTTATTTTTGCTTATTTTGTCTTTACTGTCAAAGTCCGGCCGGATTTATCAACTTCCAATACCACTTTACAAGCCTAATATGGCAATATGTTGTCAGTATTCTATAGCCACCATATTTTTGGAATTTACGACAAGGTTGATACTTTTTATTAGTGGATTTTTTGAGATATAGACAATTTTACTTTAATCTTCCTACTTTACTTTATGTATTTATAGTGAAAGTTGAGGGGTATTTTTTCATTTGAGATTCCAAGACGGGCACGATTCTGTCCAACTATTACTTTGCAATAAACAAATTAACATATGTGGAACTAATTAAGCCTTTTTTTGAGTAGGATGGGTGTCCACCAAGGAAAAATTAGAAACCTACTGTAGAGCTTAGATTCAGTCATTTATTGGCGGGTATGGAAAGGCTTCAGTCTGTTTTCTTATATGGAATGATCGATTTATCAAAAAGTTATTGGGTAAAAACCTTTCTTTTTTAGGAATGCTGGATAATTATTTATCCTGCTCTCTCTGACTATTTTACATGATTTTTGATCCAATCACCTTATGTAACATGGATCTCCAGAATCGATTTGTAAGATCCGCAACACACGAATCCATGGCTGAAAAAGATGGAAAGCCCACTTCAAAGTTAGGGAATCTCTACGAGGAACTTGCAAAAAATGACGTCGGGTTGATCATAACAGGCTTTTCTTATGTACTTCCTAGTGGGCATAGTGTGATTTACCAGCAAGGAATCTATGATGATCGTTTTATTGAATCCTATATGAAGATAACCGAAATGGTGCATAGGTACAGAAGCAAAATTGTACTTCAGATAGTACATGGAGGGAGGCAGGCAGCAATTTCTGAAGAATACCCGGTCCCGGTGGCTCCTTCGGAAATCAAAGATGATCTCTCGGGAGTTGTACCTAGGGAAATGACTGAACAGGAAATACTGGAAGTAATCGAGGCCTTTACAAAAGCAGCTATTCGGGCAAAAAAAGCAGGTTTTGACGGCATACAGCTTCATTGTGCTCATGGCTTCCTTTTAAGTAATTTCATTTCCCCCTATACAAATAGAAGAGCTGATCGCTGGGGTGGCTCAGTGGAAAATCGGGCAAGAATAGTAACAGAGATTGTCAAGCGAATAAAAGAACTAGCTGGATCTGATTTCCCTATCTTTGTCAAATTGAATGCAACGGATGGTTTTAAGCCGGGTTCGCAAAAAGCAGAGCTTGGAATTACTATTTTGCAGGTTGTGGAGACTGCAAAACTTCTGGAGAAAGCTGGAGTGTGCTCAATTGAAGTTAGCGGAGGGATAAGTGAGGCAGGTGGGGCAACTGTAAGAACCGCAATTAATTCTCCAGCTGAAGAAGCATATTTTAGAGAATATTCTAAAGCAATAAAAAAAGCAGTAAATATCCCTGTAATGCTTGTAGGGGGCATTCGGTCCCTTTCTGTTATGGAGCATCTGCTTGAAGGTGGGTTTGCAGATTTGGTTTCCATGGGTAGGTCATTTATCTGCGAGCCTGATCTCATTTTGAAACTTAAGTCTGGAGAGGCTAAAAAGGCAATGTGTGTATCCTGTAATCTATGTTTTGATCCTGAGGGGGTCAGGTGCAACTACGAGTTTAATTGAAATACTGGGAACTGAAATCTTCCTTACCACTTCTTTTTTAATTTCGGCTCCTAGTTTATTTTAACTTTTATACAGGATTTCGATTTACCTTTGATTTTTCTATTCACAGAAATTTTTCAAGTTTTTCCATCCAAGTGAATAATTCTAAGACTTTTTAATATCTTCTGGGATTGCCAAAACTTACAATTAATTTTACTAGTTATTGACTGCAATCAATCAAAAACCCAGAAAATAATAAAAAGTATCACGATTTTCAATAACTCATGGACACGATCGGTTTCTCACTCTTTAAAAAATAAAGATGTCGACATTTTGGCTTGTTGTTGCAGCACTGATTTTGCTAAAAGGTATGCTTTTTCCTTTAAATCAGTGTAAAAATACCCATGCAATTTCGGATTAAACTGAAAAAATGCAAGATTTAGTCACAAAAAAACTGTGCATAAGAAAGCTGTCTATATTCAAAGCTTAATCTAGGAAAATAATAGTTTTAACGATTAAGCCTGGAGAAAACAAATCCATAGTCATCTTCATCAGATCCAATTGATAAATTTTAGTTAGCTTATTTTCTTTAACTGTTGGCTATTGATTGCATTTATTCATTCACCACTTATTAGTAATCACATTTCTCTGTTGTGCCAAAATTAATAGCAATCAACTATTTTTGTAGGCTGAATGGTTATAATAGGAGTATACCAGGGTTTATAACGGTATCAACTTGTAAATCCTAAGAATTCCAAAATTATAATAAGACATAAAGAAAGAACTTGATAAAATCGATTAGTAAGACTTAAGCACTTCTGATGCAAAATCAAGTATGGTGAATGTCACAGTTAAAATTTGAATCTTGGGGAGTTGTATGTCTAAAGCTGTCGGTTTTGTATTTCAAGTGAGTATAATCCCAACTGGATTTGTTAATTTCAAAATTTAAATGGATAAGAAACATGGTGGAACAACTTGAAATAATTCGGGCTAGCCTTGAGGACACAATTGAAATCTTAGCTCTTCAGAAGCTGGCATTCCGGAGTGAGGCTCAAATCTACAATGACTGGACAATATCACCTTTACTCCAGACCGCAGAAGAGATCCAAGATGAGTTTAGTACTCACATATTTCTCAAAGCCGTCATCAAGCATTTAATTGTGGGATCTGTACGAGCTCGAACGATAGGCACTACTTGCCATATAGGCAAGCTGATCGTGCACCTGAAGTGGCATAATCGAAAAATAGGTACTCATTTAATGACAAAAGTTGAGATCATGTACCAAAATGTATCCCGATTTGAACTCTTTACCGGGTCAAATAGCACCAAAAATCTTCATCTATACCACAAATTAGGATATAAGGAGTTCAGGAGAGATTTATTGAGCAGCAAACTTGAACTTATATACCTAGAAAAAATTGTGATTAACTAGCAGGTATAGATATAGGCAATCGTCATGGCAATTTTTCAGCACTTCGCTAATTTTCACTTACCCATGAGTGGGGGAAGTCCATTAGTAGTCAATTGATATTATTCCAAAATTACTGAATAGAAATACAGTTTCCAGTTCTTTTTTCTTGTAATTTTGGCACTACAGAGCCATTTAGAATTTACAGAACTTTTGGTATGCTGCTCGCTGAATAGTTACAAACTTTTTTATTTTGAGTTTTTGATTAATTGCAGCCAATTGCCAGTTAAATCAATGGTAAGTTAGTAACTCTAGATATGTTCAAAATACTCAATATTCATGCTCCTTAGCACTCTCGTAGTAATTAAAATACAACCTAAAAATAAGTTGTAAATAAAGTGTAAACATAAATAGTTGAAAAGAGTAATTTTACTATCATGCCCGATATAGAAGAAAGAATATTGGACGCCGCTTTAAAGTTATTCATTAGCGAATGATATGTGGATACAACTACCCGCAAAATCGCACAAGAGGCAAAAGTTACCGAAATGACTGTAATAGAAAAATTTCAATCGAAAGAGAACTTATTTAGAGAAGCCAGAAAAAAGAATCCAAATGCATTTTTAAAATACTGGGATGAAGCGTATAAGGGCGTGCCGCCGTGGGATCTTGATCACCCACAACCCGCTTTTCAGGCACTTATAAAAGCCAAGGAAATCAAACATGGTCGGGCTTTGGAATTGGGTGCGGAAGAGGCGAAAACGCGATAATGTTAGCTATGAATGGTTATGATGTCACCGTTATAGACCTAGCTGAAGCTGCTATCTCCAGCGCAAAGGCAAAGACTATAAAGCGTCATGTTAAGGTAAATTTTGTAGTTGGAAGTGTGTTACAGATGGACCGTCTTTTCATAGAGGGTGAGTTTGATGTCGTCATCGATTCTGGCTTGTTTCATGCAATGATGGATGAGAAAAGGCCCATTTTTGCACGACAGGTATGGAAGATGCTTAAGGAAGTGGGTAAATATTTCATGCTGGCTTTCTCTGATCAAGAGCTCGCCGAAGATGGGCCCAGAAAGCTCTCAAAAAGTGAAATAGAAAATACTTTCACTCCTTTTTTCAATATTGTCTATATAAAAGATGCGACTTTCGATACGAGATTTGGCCCTCGCAGCAGCAAAGCTTATCTTTTATCAGCCGTCAAGAGGCAATTAGTGTAAGAAATTATCTAAACTCCCAAGATCCTTTGGCACATGAATGAGGCATGAAAAATTCTCAGTCACAATTCAGCTACTAAAAATCAGTCTATTGTTTCTATTTTGTACTGTTAAACTATGAAATTGCCACGTTAAAAAAGATATCTCCCGCAGCAGTGTACTTAAAGTTCTGTAAAATCGGAGTGACTCTATGTCCTTTTTCTTGCATCACAAAAAATAGGATTTATCCTTTTTACTGATGCGGAAGTTTTATTACAAAATCTATGCATTCACAAGAGCTGTATTTATTCCTATTCCGGTTTTTCAAATAGAGCAGGATATTTCTCTTTTAATGTTGTGAGATGTTGTTCATCTGATTTTGCATTATAAAGTGTTTTCACTTTGGAAAGCTGGTCAATTGTTAGATTTTTAGCTTGTTTAAGGTCAGCCCCAATAGGTCAGTCTCAGAAAGGTCAGCTCTAGATAGGTTAGTCCTATAAAAATCAGCTCCAGAAAGGTCAGCCTTAATAAAAATAGCACCAGAAAAGTCAACTCCTTGAAGGTTAGCTCCACGAAGGTCTTTTCTCTCTGGAATATCCATTTACAACTATCGGCTTTGAACTAAGATAAGCATTACTATGCTAGGAAGATGTCTTCTGCTCTTCAGGATTTCTCGGTTTCACTGATACATAGGTTTTATAGCAAAAAAAATATGGATTTTTCTAGTTTCAGCCAAAATTAAAAGATATTTTAGTCAAATTTAGAAAAATAATATATAATTTTTTATTTAAATCATCGTACTTAAATGCCAAAATATAATTATCCAAAACAAAAGTGAAAAGAGTTTATATCCTCGCTGTACACTTCAGTACATTAAAGTGCAATTTATGACAATAAAATACCTTGATATAAAACCATGGGGTAGATCTTTTGATGAGTATGTTAGGATGTTCAGTCTGACTCCTACTGATCTCACGCGAAAGATAATGGGCTGCGGAGATGGACCAGCAAGTTTCAATGCAGAGCTTACAGAGCGAGGTGGAAATATCATATCTGTCGATCCTGTTTACTATTTCAGCGCTAATCAGATCAGACAACGGATCGGTGAAGCACATGATGAAATAATCGACCAGACCCGGAAAAACTATAATAAATTCATTTGGCACGAGATCGACTCAGTTGAGAAGCTTGAAAGGATCAGGATGTCAGCTATGGAGAAATTTCTGGAAGATTTTGCAAAAGGCACAATCCAGAAAAGATATGTGCCAGGCGAACTCCCCTTCCTGCCTTTCAGTAACAAAGAGTTCGATCTAGCGTTGTGTTCTCATTTGCTATTTCTCTATACGGATAACTTGTCACTGGAGTTTCACCTGAGATCGCTGGAAGAGTTGTGCAGGGTTTCAAATGAGATCCGAATATTTCCACTTATGGACGTAAACGCCAACAGGTCACCATACGTTGAGCAAGTAATCCATTTTTTAAGGGTGAAAAAGCGGGATGTGATGGAAGTGAAGGTGGCATTTGAATTCCAAAAGGGTGGAAATACAATGCTAAAAATTTGCTGAAAAGGTCAGACTCTTTTTAATTTTTTCTGATAATTCTTGAAAATAGAAATAGGGCAATATAGATACTTTAAGGAATGTCATTATTGCCCTGGAAATTTGGTGACAAACACTTTTAATTTATATATTGAGACTATATTCATCAACATGAAGTTAACAACAATAAAATATTGTTTATGTAGTTTGTGAGATAATAAAGCCGATGCTTTAAAACTTATTTTTTCTTATTTCGCTATTTATGATGGTTTTTTGGGGTAATTATTTTCAAGTGTCCCATGAGCTCCAGATGTTCTAGGAGTCCCATAAGCTCCATGAGTAATAGATCTGCAACGTTTTTTTATTCTGGATGGAGCTTAGGAAATTCAGAGATTTTAGCACAAAAACTCTGTATGGATCCTGATGAAAATCTAATAAAATAATGACTGTACAATTTTAAATAAAACAGAGAAAAAAGAAATAAAGTGGTGTCGCAAATTTGCTGTAAATTCAAAATTAAATTTTTTTGTATAATGTATGTTTTAAATATACAAACCCTTCAATTTATAAAAAAGATAGTAAAAAGAGGTAATTGAATGAAAGAAAACCAACTTAGCTTTACTGCAATGTCGGTGGCCTACATGCGCGCCTTCCACTCCATACATGCTACCGACAAAATCTTTGACGACTACCTAGCCTATAATTTGATACCCAATGAAAAAATCGCACTAATTGAACGATATTGGATTGAACAATGTTGGACTTGTGATCAACAGTTAAATGATCCTGAGCTTACTGCATCGTGCTCAGAACAAGCAATTACCTTAAAATCATTAACAAAAGCAGCCCATGAATTTGCTGGCATTTTCAGCAGCCGTGCTCGATATGCTGAAGACGCCCTAGAAAAAGCTGTTAATCAAGGGGTGAAACAGTATGTAATCCTTGGAGCAGGAATGGATACCTTTGTATTCAGGCAACCTGAAATGATGGAAAAGTTGGAAATATTTGAGGTTGATCATCCCTCCACACAAGAATTTAAGCTTCATCGACTTGCTGAGTTGGGATGGAAACATCCAGCAAAATTACATTTTATTCCTATAGATTTCACGAAGGAAAGCCTGGTAACAGCACTAACTAGCTCGTTATCTTATGACTCAAAGGCTAAAACCTTCTTTAATTGGCTCGGTGTCACTTATTTCTTGACACGAGACGAAGTATTCAAAACACTAAGTTCCATAGCTGAGGTTGCCGTGGCAGGTAGCACAGTCATTTTCGATTACTTAGATACCAATGCGTTTATTCCCAAAAAAATGTCTCCAAGGATGCAAGAATCATTGGAATTTTTGCGAAATATAGGAGAACCGATAATAACTGGTCTCAATCCGTCAACTTTAGACGAAGACCTATCGAGTTTAGGATTTCATTTCCATGAAAACTTGAGTCCAGCAGACATCGAAGAACATTATTTCCAAGGACGTACAGATGGATATCATGCGCAAGAGCATGGGTATTTTGCGTGTGCAGTTGTTAAATAATTCGGTATAACATATGCTCATGAGGATTCTGATTTACCCCTGATTTTTTTCTTCGTGGGAATACTGTAAAAATCTTTCTCACTAATTTCTATGTTTGACCTTGTTTTTTCTTTTCTTGATCATTGTTCTTTGATTTTAAAGATAGATTCCGCTATCCTCAAAATACTCCTTTTATTTTCAATGTCATCAATTGATAGAAATTATAGAGAATTTCGATAAACTCCTAAATTTCTTCATACGCTTATAAAATGGTCCTAGATGCCTCTCGGAAGTTGGGTATTAATCGAAATCCTCAATACTAAAGCATATGTTTACGAAGCAAAAAACTCCGAATCAAAACAGGGAAATAATTGTTAGAAATTAATACATTCTATGAAAAAACAGACGCATTAACAACTAGAATTATGCAAAATAGGTTCCAATTGATATTCGGTTAAGATACAAAGCTTCTAAAAGTAGTATACGTTACGCTAAATATCTACTAATCAAGTTGGAAAATCGATATACTTGCTATTCGAATTTGTGCATAAATTTCGTTGGCTTAAACAGACGGATTTGATTTATATGCAATATTTCCCCTAAACGAAAAAAGACTGTAGCCTTTGAAAGGCGATTTGAATAGGTACCTAAATTTATTATTTCAGATAATTTACAGCACCTAAGTTCCGATATCGTTCTTCTATCTAGCATTTGCCTTGTTTGATCATTTCCTGAACTTTTCGAATATCAGCTATAGCTTCTTTTTTTATCTCGATCATCTTTTCCATATCGCTTATTTTCATTTCCATCCATTTTATTCCTTTATCCATCCTCATTACTGCAACTTTCCTTTTCTGTTCTTCAGTCAGAAGTTCCCACGTCTGAGCCATAACAGTCTGTATTATTGGCCCTTTTCCTGCTAAATCGTGCATGTTTAAATATCTCCTTTCATCTGTAGTTTATTTGAATTAACAATTTAAGGTTGGATTAAATATTTTTTTTATTTTATACCTGCCTTAAATATATAAGAATTATTATTACTGATATTTACTCTTTTTGTGTAATGTAATTCCGTACTTTTAGTAGGTTTGATGTGGAGCTTGGTTTGAATATGGGCCTTGGGCTGAAGTTGCAAGGGCTGAAGCTGAAGCTGAAATCGTGTATGGAACTCTGTGTATGAGGGGCAAAACCATTGCGCTGTAATCCAATCAAAATGTTATTTTGCTGTGGTATTCTCTATGTTCCCGGTAGTCTACCGGTTCAATTACTTCTCACGATTGGGAAATGCCACTTGTGGTCTCCGAATGATAAACGAAGCGTCGAGATTTTTTACCATTCTTCCGGCCATCTTAGCAGGAATACCTATCGCCATCATTTCTGGATCTGTGTGGGATCCTGCGGGCCCATGAATGCGGTGTCAAGTGGTGTTTTGGCAGCAAGGCCCGCCGGGAATGTGATATATGTCGAACAGGCTGATCACCAAGGTGAGAACGGGTCGTCCCGATCAAAGTGGACGAGTGCCGCCATATTTCGGATTTGCTCAGCCGTACCAAAGCAGCATAGGGATCTGATGGCAGGCCCAGGGTCTAGAAGGGTTTCACATGCCTGAACGACAAGATATTTTCCCGGCGGATGGATCGGTCCCGCCGACAACATACAGCGCTCTACCAGCTCCGGATCTGCTTTTAGGTATTCTGCTACCCGCCGCGAACATCTTTCCTGGCGGTAGATATAAAATACTTGATTTCGTCAGGTACCGGAACATATCCTACATGGTAGAGCCCACCGAGGCAGCAGTCTTCCCCGATGTCGGCACTGACATAGATCGCTGATACCTCGTTTCCTGTGGCCATCCGGTACATGGAGACAGCAAAACACCGGTTAACTACGGTTATCGGGAGAATACTCGCTGGAAGGACTTCAGATCCGTATACCGCAAGAGGGTGTGTCGAAAGCCTGAATACTGCCTTCAGCTTTGCCCCTATTTCTTTGAAATCTGTGTCTGTCATGATCACTACACCTCATTGCTCTGCAGCGAGCCCTTTCTAAATCTGGCCGTCGAATACTCCATCTTTTGCTTCCTCTTTCATATTTCGCAGACAGCTCCAACCAGCGTGATGAGCCTGGTGATCTGCATTGAGTCTGAAACAAACATCACAAAAATGGGGCATTCATAGGGTTTCACTTTGCTTAAGGTCGCGAAGATCACTTACTTTTCAGCAATGTTTGTGATCGGCAGGTATGTGGACATGAACCGCTTTGCTTTATCCATATTTCTGTGAAGGCGCTCACCGTGCAGGAACTTTTCCCGCTCTCGCTCTAGGATATGCTGTAAAGTCGCGCAATAAGCTTCTGGGTTCTTGTTGCTTTCTGCACCCTTCACAAAGAATGCTGACACGAATTCAACACCTGCATCTCCGAATGCATCGTATTATTCGTTGCAAACACAAGCCATGCACAGGAACCTGGGAAACCATAGCTCTCCCGGTCAAAATACAAATGATAATGGTTTTGCCAGCACCATTGGGATCCAAAAACCCAAAGTTTTCTCCTTCGCCAACTGTGAAGCTTAATTTTACGTTCATCAATGGATTTTTGGTATTGAGTTTCAGAAATACTATTATTATAATAATCAGTGCCGTTCAGAAAATGCATAAACCGCATAATGTGACACAAATTTATTGTTGATTTCTATCGTTTTCAGTTCTTGTATGTCAAAATAAGGTGAAAAAAGATCATGTATTTCGGATTCCGAAGAGAAATACAGTATTGTACCCATATGGGTTTTCCGGAATTTACCCGCACCGCCAAACTGTGGATCCTTCTCAGAAAAACAGACTGATAAGTACTGTGCTCCTGGTTTCAGAATATTATACACATTTTTTACATATTTTTCCCGGTCTTCTGGAAATATATGGTGCAAAAAATCCCAGTCGTAGCCAAAATCAAATGTCTCTTTTACTTCATGCAGGTCACCTAGAAGATCAGCGACAATAAACTTGCATTTAACTCCTCGTTTTTGTGCGTTTTCAGTAGCGATCTTTATTGCTGTGGGGGAACTATCGACACCTATTACCTCAAATCCCCGCTCTGCCATGTATATTGCATAGTTACCAGCGCCACAACCGAGATCAATGGTCTTGCCGGGTCGGACTTTTCCACTTTGCATCAGCTCAACAAGCTTATCTGGGGGTGCCTCATTATTCCAGGGAATTTTATCAAGTGGTACTGTCTGGTAAATTCTGTCAACGTCGACGTATTTTATACACGATACCCCCGTGAAATGATTTGATATCTTGATTTCTTTAAATCTTCACCAGATGCTGCCGGTACATCATTTCAAGCTCTGCACGGTCGTTCACTGGCGTTGGGATCACCCGCGAATCATTTTCCATGATCGCTTTTGCAAGGTTCCGAAATATTTCCGCTTCTAGTGAATCTGGGGAATGCTCCACAGCAGGTCTCCCTTCCAGTTCACATGCCTGGATCACGGGACTCCGGGGGACAACTGGACAAAAGGAGTCCCCAGCTTTTTTGCAAAATCTGGGATGACTGCATGCTCGAATGCTTCATTGCCATTGCTGTTGCAGATAATCCCTGCGAGGCCGGTGTCCCCCCGCTTTGCTAGGCGTTGCACAGCCCTAGCGATGTTATTTGCCGCATAGATGCTCATGAAGCCGCCAGAACAGATGAGATAGATTTCTTCTGCAAACCCTTCGTGGATAGGCATCGAAAATCAACCGCAGATGACATCATCGAGGACATCGTAGATTGCTATGTCGATGTTGTAGGTAGAAAAAGCCTTGAGGTCTTTTAGGATCTGCAGAGCGGTCAGCACGCCTCGACCAGCACACCCAATCCCCGGTTCCGGTCCTCCAGCCTAGATAAGATAGATCATGCTGGGTGATCTGAAGACTACTTTGTCCAGATTTATCGCATATTCGTCTTTTCCTAACCTAAGTTGTTCTCGATGCTCTTCCAGCACTGCGGGAATAAACTTCCCCTCTGCAAGGATCCTCGTAGAGTCCCTCTTTGGATCACAGCCAACCTGCATTACCGTGTGCCCCATCTCATGTAATGCGGCAGACAGGTTTGAAGCTATCGTGCTCTTCCCGATTCCTCCTTTGCCATAGATAGCGATCTGTCTCATATTCCTTCACCACTTTGCTTCATATCTCCTTTCTTTCGAACGCCATCCCATAGTCCACTCGTTTTGAATACACTCGAACAGGTTCAATATGCCTGTATATCCGAAGTGTTCTCGATTGATCATCCTAAGCTGGCGAATCATCCTAACTACTTCAACAACGTAGGCCACTGAAAGTCCCTCGCTGGTGTGTCTTTCTATCGTGCTACCAAACACAACCCGTGGCCTGACATCAAGTAGACTCTTCCGTGTTTTATACACGTCTGTTCCGTAAATGATCTTCGGATTAAGCCCGAGGCTCTGGAGTTCCCGCTCCAGCAGTTCCCGCATCGACCGCTGCGAGGTGTACAAGGCCACGAGCTCCGGGGTCATTTTTATCTCCTCGGTGACAAACCGGACCAGAGGAATCCCGATTGTTGCATCGGCAACAATCGCTGTCGGAGTCCGATACAGGAACCTGCCATCGGCCACTTACGTCGGCACGTTGCCATCACCATCCGTTCGCCTTCTGCAACTATCTCCTCCACCTTTTTCAGCGCATCGAATCGCTCTCCCAATATGGTCAGCCAATGCTGTGTGTTGGTCATCCCTATTGGCAGGGGTATCCCTTTACATATCTGCTCGATACCATATTCCGCAAAAAGGTAATCTGCTGCTTTCTACCCAGCATCGTGGCTCAGCAGGAGGGATGTCTCAGCAGATGCGATGCTCTCGATTTCAGAAATCGGAGTCTGGTGTGTGAGCGTGGCTACAACATTAATGCCCATCCTAGAAAGAACCTGTTTCACCCATGTAAGGTCTGCCGGCCATGTCGGGTTGGCATTGGCATGGGGAGCAACAAGACAGACAGAACCAGGTACCTTCTCTACGTCGTCTTTTACCAGCTCTTTTAGTATCGTATCCAACGCGATGTCGATACCATCGTACTGCGATCCTCGGAACCCGGCACATTCAATCGGAACGAGTCGGAACTTCACTTCTGGCTGCAGGGTTTCGCATACCGCTACAATATCGTCACCTATGATTTCGGGGCCACATGCACTAAGAACGAACAGGG
>Ga0326728_10010246_pt1 | contig 22054 bp, 20 predicted proteins | sample MB3enrmetagenome_FD_207602 | JGI IMG/M metagenome (GOLD analysis project Ga0326728, IMG submission 207602) | Lab enriched peat soil microbial communities from McLean, Ithaca, NY, United States - MB31MN | ecosystem: Environmental > Terrestrial > Soil > Wetlands > Peat | place: USA: New York... | reverse complement strand
GACAAGATGGGTATCAGTGAGATCGCCAAGGCGAAGAAGCCTGAGTTTCAGCTATGCTTCAGCTTCTGGGAGGAATGCGGGTAAAACACAACTCAGGAAACTCCTGCATAAATCCCGCTTGACAAAGGAGGCGAAAGCGAGTACGACGGCAAACCTATTATTCGTTTTCTGCCCCGTCCACCGATATGCGCCATAAGGCCTCACCTTTTCCACCATGAATGTCACTCCTTTCTTCACCGGAGCGCCCCCCTCGGTGCTCCTCAATTATCGTCAGGGGCGACACTTTCATATTGTAGTTAAGGGACGTAATTGTGTTGCAGCAACAATCGGCAAAAAAAGCTTGACAAAAACATGGCAGCCTGGTATCAATAGACCGAGCGCTTGATCGAAATATCTTCTCTCCGGCTTGAGGCATAGGCATGAGCGAGGCTGGTTCCCATCCTTATCGGTGTTCTTCTGTATTGTTCGGCTCCTTCTCGAAAATCCCCTTACCCCACTCGCGCCGTGCGCAAAGGCCATCCGAGGCGTTTGAGGCCATGGGGCGTTTCGGAAGGCTCAACTCCCCTCGAGAAAACCGGCTTTTAGAATCCAGGTCCGAAGAAAGGATAAACATATGGATTTTGACTTCACAGTGAGACAGAAGATACTGCGGGATACGGTACGCGAGGTGATGGAGAAGGAGATCATTCCCATTGCCGACGAGTATGACAAGAATAAGCTCCTCCTGGACCGGAGGAGGGTCAACGAGCTGTTTAGGAAGCTCTTGCCTCTCGGATATGTTGGGGTCCTTATTCCGAAAGAACTGGGAGGGTATGGTCTGGATCACATAAGCTACGGCATCCTCTACGAGGAGCTGTTCAGGGCGTACGGATCACTTGCGATGTGCATAAACCTCCAAAGCAGCTGCGGCGGGATCCACGTCTCAGGGACTCCCGAGCAAAAAGAAAGGTTTCTTCCACCCATCCTCAAGGGGGAAAAAATCATCTGCAACGCTGTTACAGAGCCGAATGCCGGGTCGAACCCCGCGCAAATTGAGACTTTCGCCAACCTCGACGGCGATCACTACATACTTAACGGCACAAAGGCGTGGATCACCAACGCGAGTATTTCGGACATTGCAATCGTGATGGCTCAAACGAAAGAAGGCGGCGACGCCGCCGGCCTGTGCCACTTGATCGTGGAACGGGACGTCTCGCCCTACGAAACAACCGAGATTCCCAAGATGGGTATGCGGTCGTCTCCCACGGCCCAGGTCGTCTTTCGGGATTGTCGCGTGCCCAAAGAGAACCTTCTTGTCCCTCCCGGCCAGGGTTTGGAGAAAATCCTTAAGCTTTTCCAGACCGGTAGGGCTTCGATGGCCGTCGGGGCCGTCGGGCTCGCTCAGGCCGCCCTTGACGCGTCAATCCGCTATGCGAAACAAAGATATCAGTTCGGGAAACCTCTCGGCGGCCATCAGCTTATCCAGGAGATGATCGCCGACATGTCGGCGGAGACGGAGGCGTCGAGGCTTCTGACTTTCAAAGCCCTTTCCATGCTGGACAAGGGCGCAAGATGCGACATGGAGACGTCCTTGGCCAAATTCTACGCTACTGAAGCGGCTGTCCGGGTGACCTCTATGGCTATACAACTTCATGGCGCCACAGGCCTCTCCGAAGAGATGCCTCTAGAGCGGTTCTTCAGGGATGCCCGTTCCTGGACGATTCCCGATGGACCCACCCAGATTCAGAAGCTCATAGTGGCCAGAGGAGTGCTCGGAATAAGCGCCTTCCGGTGAGCCGTGAGGATCCGAACGGATCGGCGGGCCAGCGAATCCGGGCGGCGGGGCGACGCTAGGTGGGTGCAAGTTTTTATGATCGGGGAGGCTCCGTGAGCTTTGCCTTTGGGAGAGGGGCTGAACTCCAACAATTGCAGAGAGGAGAAGAGCTATGAAAATGAAAGCCGCAGTAGTGAGAGAGTATGGGAAACCCATGTCGATCGAAGAGGTCGAGCTGGCGCCGCCGAAGGAGAAAGAAGTTCTGGTCAGGACCGTCTACACGGGCTTCTGCCACAGCGACTGGAGCGGGATCGCAGGCCATCTAGTATTCCCTCTCCCCTATGTTCCCGGTCATGAGGCCGCGGGTGTCGTGGAAGCGGTCGGCCCGGGAGTCACGTCGGTTAAGCCGGGGGACCACGTCGTGGCGACATGGATGATTACGTGCGGCCAGTGCCCTCAGTGCACGAGCGGCAGGGGCTATATATGCAGCACCAGCCATGACATACACACGAGCGGTACTCTTTGGGATCGCACATCGAGACTGACGGACAAGTCGGGGAAGACGCTCTACCACCAGACCTTTGTTTCGGGCTTCGCTGAGTACATGGTCCTACCGGAACAAGGTGCCGTTAAGATCCCCAAGGAATTCCCCCTCGATGAGGCATGCTTTATCGGTTGCTGCATGCCTACAGGGTTCGGGGCCGTTACCAATGTCGCTCAGGTCAAGCCGGGGGACTCGGTAGCCATATGGGGCTTGGGCGGAGTAGGTCTCAATGTGGTGCAGGGCGCGAAGCTGAGGGGCGCCTATCCGATAATCGGTGTCGACATTGAGGCTAACAGGGAAGAAATAGCGAGGCAATGCGGCGTGACCCATTTCATAGATAACAGCAAGGATGACCCGGTTCCCATCATCATGGAGTTGACCCGTGGTGGCGTCGACTACGCGTTCGAGGTCGTCGGTGATGCCGGCGCCGTCACACAGGCCTACTGGACGCTCGCTATCGGCGGCCGCTATATTCAGATAGGGGCGGCAATCGAGCCGGCATCGATAATTGTAGGTTTTGCAGCGCTTCACAACAAATGGATACTTGGGACCATGTACGGAAATGTCGGAACTCACCACGACCTTCCGAAGTTTGTCGATATGGTCGCGCGGGGGGATTATAACCTGAAAAGACTGATCACGAAGAAATTTGGGCTTCAAGAGATCAACGACGTCTTCGATGCGATGGCACGACGAAAGATCATAGGGCGCTGGCTCTGCGCGTTCGAACAGTAATGGCGCTCTCTAAGGCGGCGGAAAGTGTCTTGATGATTTCGGAAAGCCCTGACAGGAAAAGGTTATCGTAATAATGATAAACCGAGCGCTTGATTCATAATTGCATTAAGGTAAACCCCCGGCTCTGCCGGGGGACTCCCAATGTTTGACAGTTCCAGGATTATGCTTTTCACCGGAGACCTGTGAAGGGGATATAGTCAGCATTATGAGAAGTTCGTAGCTTTTTCTTTTCGCGTTTGCGAACAGGCCCCTTTGAGGGGCCGGCAAACGGCAAGCCTCCGGCTCTGCCGGAGGTCATGACCGAGAGGAGGCAAAAGATGGCAGCGAGCACCAAGAAGCAAATCCCTTGTCGGGATGGCTTATGGAGCATCCCCTCATCGCTCGATGAGAAACCACAGTTGATCGGCAGTAAGTGTCCAAATTGCGGAGAAGTGTTCTTCCCGGTGAATTCCGTCTGCGTGAACTGTCAGAGCCAGGCGATGAACGACATCAAGCTGAGCCGGAGGGGTAAAGTTTACAGCGTCTCGACAGTGATGCTGCCCCCGCCGCAGTGGTACAAGGGGCCGGTCCCCTTTGACCTCGGGTACGTGGAGCTCCCGGACGGGGTAATGATATGGACCCGGCTTATGGGCTCAGGGGCGGGCTCTTTCAGGATAGATCAGGAAGTCGAGCTCGACATAGACGTGATGCAGGTGGATGACGAGGGCAACGAAATCCTCGGTTATTGCTTTGTTCCCGTAAAATCGTAAGAGAGGGGTAGCATCCGATGAGACAAGTGGCTATAGCAGGAGTTGGTTTGGTTAAGTTCGGCAGATACGATGGGCAAAAAGGACGACCCTATAGGGAGATCTACGAGCTGGGCGCAGAGGCCATAAAGAAAGCTCTCGACTATGCGAGCATGGAGTGGAAAGACATCCAGGTCGCGTACGGCGCCAGCATGTTCGGTGGGCTGGGCGTACCCAACCAATGCACTTCTCGCTTGGGTATGCCGGGCATACCCATAACTACCCTCGAGGGCGCCTGCTCTTCTTCCCAACAGTCCTTGAGACAGGCGTACCTCGATGTCGCGAACGGCCTTTACGATGTCGCCCTTGCCTTTGGAGCGGAGAAGATACCGCCGGGCTTGATAGCAGACACGCTTTCCCCCGTGTGGATGTTGATGATGGGATTCAACTTGCCGGCAATGTACGCCATCGACACGAGGCGATACATGCAGGAAAGCGGCATCACCGAGGAGGACATGGCCCGTGTTGCCGTCATGGAGCGGAAGAACGGCATCCGGAACCCGAACGCATTCTGGTACCAAGGTGCCGAAATCACAATCGAGGAGGTCCTCGGCTCCCGAGAGATCGCTACGCCGATACGCTTCCTCATGGCGTGCGCCAACGCTGATGGAGCGTCTGCCGCGGTAGTGTGCAGCATGGATAAGCTCAAGTCGAAGTCGCGGGCCGTCACGGTCGTTGCCTCATCCCACGCCACTTCGACCTTCGGCTACGACAATCTTGGGATCCGCGTCCACGAGAAGGTGAATCTGAATTGCACGGAGCTTGCGTGTAAACAGGTGTGGGAGACATCGGGCTACGGTCCTGAAGACATGGAGGTCATTCAGCTCTACGAGGCAATGTCTCCGAGCTTCCTTTGGGACGCGGAGCACTGCGGTTTCTGCAAGCCAGGAGAGGTGGGAAAACTATTGCGCGAGGGACATTTCGAAATAGGCGGCAAGCTTCCAGCAAATACGGACGGAGGCTTGATGGGGAGGGGCCATCCGACGGGCGCGACGGGCCTCGCGCAGTTGATCGAGTTGTTTCTCCAGCTGCGGGGGGAGGCGGGCGAGAGGCAGGTGCCCAACGCCAAGATCGCGTTCGCCCATTGCTCGGGAGGCGGCCCCAACGGAGTCTGCCACGTACTGAAGAGATAGCGCCCGACGGACGCGGACGACTTAGGACAAAGAACGGCCCTTGCAGTATCGCATTCGATGGGAGGGTGACTGTGATGAGAGAGGTAGCCATAGCCGGCGTAGGACTGGTTAAGTTTGGCAGATATGATGGAAGGAAGGGGCGCCCCAGAAGGCTCTATCCCGACCTGGGCGGCGAGGCAATAAGAAGGGCCCTCGTCTATGCCGGCATGGAATGGAAGGAGATCCAAGCGGCATTCGGCGGCACTTACTATGGAGGTCTGGGAGGCACCCATCAATGTGTGGCGAAGGTAGGCTTGACAGGCATACCGATAGCCAACGTATTCTCGGGCCATAGCTCTGAGGCGGCACTAAGACTCGCCTACACGCGGGTCGCTCTGGGAGTGCACGATATTGTTCTTGCAGTTGGCGCCGAAACGCTGCCTCCGGGGCTTCTCGATAATCAGTCAATGCCGACGTGGATGAGGAGAATGGCGCTCGACGTATTGCCCGCAGAAGCCGCATGCAGCGCGGTCAGGTACATGAAAGACTCCGGGGCCACGCTTGACGATTTCGCAGCGGTAACGGTCATGGAGCGCAAGAACGCCGCTTTGAATCCCTACGCCATGTTCAAGCAGCCCGTCACTCCCGAGGAAGTGCTCAATTCGAGGATGATCGCCTCTCCTCTCAACCTTCTTACGACATGCGCAAACGCCGACGGGGCCGCCGCGGTCGTTTTCTGTGCGAAGGACAAGCTGAAGTCGAAGACGAAAGCAGTCACCGTTGCGTCAGTCCTTCAGACAAGCGCAACCTACGGCACTGCGCTGCCGGGCGGCAGCGTCAGCGTGAGCACGAGGGTGAAGAATCCCGATTGCGTCGAGCTTGCCGCTCGGCAGACGTGGGAAGCCTCGGGCTTAGGTCCGGGCGATATGGATGTGGTCCAGATATACGACCCCTTCGCCCCCGCCTTCCTCTGGAACGTCGAGAGATGCGGCTTCTGCAGGCAAGGAGAGGCGCCGCGCCTTCTTCGCGACGGATATTTTGAGATAGGAGGGAAGCTTCCGGCAAACACGGACGGAGGTCTCATGGGCAGGGGACATCCGACGGGAGCCACCGGAATCGCGCAGATAGCCGAGGTGTTCTTCCAACTGCGGGAAGAAGCTGACTCCAGGCAGGTTGCCGGGGCGAGGGTCGGGTTCGCGCAAGGAGGGGGGGCCGGGCCTCAGGCGGTCCTCACGGTGCTGAAGAGATAGGTTGCGCCATCGGTCGCACAGCGGGTTGGAAGCCCGTTTTCGTTCCTTTCTTATGGTGAGAGGTGGAGCGATGAAAAGTCCAGTTTTAGCCGAGGGGGCGGCGGAGAGGACCGAAGGCATGCTCTCCGGCTATCGGATCCTCGATTTGACCAACGAGCGCGGTCCTATCTGCGCGAAGATTCTGGGAGACCTGGGGGCGGACGTCATAAAGGTCGAGAAGCCCGGGGGTGACCCGGCCCGCACTATCGGTCCTTTTTACCACGACGTGCCCCACCCGGAGAAGAGCCTCTTCTGGCTCGCTTACAATACGAGCAAGAGGGGTATCACCCTCGATATCGAGACCCTCGACGGGCGGGCGATTTTTCGGAGGCTGGTTGAGAAATCCGACATAGTTGTAGAGTCTTTTGACCCTGGTTACATGGATAAGCTGGGTTTGGGATACGGGGCGCTCAGCTGTGTAAACCCCAGGATTATTCTCACGTCGATCACCGGATTCGGTCAGACGGGCCCTTACCATGACTTCAAGGCGCCCGATTGGGTAGTGTGGGCTCTGTCAGGCGTGCTCTTTATCCTCGGCGACCCTGACCGACCGCCTCTTGCGCCCGGCTTTCCCCTCTCATATCTCTTTGGCGGCATGCAGGCCGCGGTCGGGACTATGATCGCCCTCTACCACAAAGAGGTCACGGGTCACGGCCAGTCCGTCGATGTCTCTGCCCAAATGGCCGCCTCCATTATGAGCCAGCCCGAGGTCCAGGGCGTGTGGGACATAGAAAAGAGGATTACGCACCGGCTGGGAAGAACACGCGAGAGACCGGGAACAATGGTCCGTACGCCCCTCTTGTGGCAATGCAAAGATGGGGACGTGAGTTTCATTATCATGTTGGGGGCTTCGACCACCCGGAGCAATGCCTTGCTCGCCGAATGGATAGAAGCTGACGGCGTGAGAAGCGAGACCTTCAGGAAGATCGATTGGCAGACGCTCGGATGGGACGAAATGACGCAGGACCTTGCCGGTGAAGTCATCGGCGTCATAAGCAGATTCTTCATGAGACACACGAAGGCTGAGCTTTTTCAAGGGTGCATCGAGAGAGGTATCTCATTGTGTCCGTTGCTCACGCCCAAGGACCTTCTGGAGTTCGAGCAGCTCGTCGCACGAAGCTACTGGGTGGTGTTGCAGCACCCCGAGCCGGGCATGACTATTACCTATCCCGGAGGTTTTCTCAAGTCTACCGGGACTGTCTGTGAGGTTCGGCGGCCGCCACTCATCGGGGAGCATAACGAAGAGATCTACGCCGGGGAGCTCGGCTTGTCCGTAAAGGAACTTTCCGCCCTGAGACAAAGCAAGATCATTTAGGTGGAAAGAGGCATGAGCCTCCGCTTTTGCGGAAACAAGGAGGCGCCGATGGAGAAGAGGCCGTTCGAGGGAATCAATGTCCTCGATTTTACCTGGGCAGGGGTGGGGCCCATGGCAGTCAACTATCTTGCAAACTACGGTGCGACGGTCGTAAAGATAGAGAATTTCTCGCGGCCGGATATGACGAGGACCAATCCTCCTTACAAGGACGGTATTCCGGGCCTCAACAGGAGCATATATTTTGCCTGGATCAATCCGGCGAAAAAGCTCGATATAACCCTCAATCTGAATCACCCGCGAGGGGTGGAAGTGGCAAGGAGGCTTACGAGGTGGGCTGATATCGTCGTCGAGAATTTTACGCCGGGAACGCTTGAAAAATGGGGTCTCGGCTACGATGACCTGAAAAGGATCAAGGAAGACGTCATCATGCTCCGTTCCTGCGGATACGGTCAAACTGGACCGATCTCCGGGCAGCCGAGTCTCGGATTTCACCTGACGTCCATATCAGGAATGAACTCCTTTACCGGCTGGCCTGATCGACCACCCACGGAGCTGCCCGGGGCGTTCACGGATCCCATCGTGGCGCTCTTTGCCGCCACGTGCCTCGTTGCAGCCCTCGCATACCGACGACGGACCGGGAAGGGCCAGTGTATGGACTTGTCGCAGGTGGAGGCGTCCGTTCATTTTTTGGCGCCCCTTATCCTCGACTACTCGGCGAATAAGCGAAACCCCGAGAGGGCCGGCAACCGGGCGCCTTTCGCGGCGCCGCACGGCGTATACCGTTGTCAGGGAGACGACAGGTGGTGCGCCATAACCGTCACGACGGACGAGGAATGGAAAAGCCTTTGCAGGGTGGCGAGAAAGCCGGAGTGGACCGATAGCCCCATGTTCTCTACCTTCTTGAAGAGAAAAGAGAACGAGGACGAGCTCGATCGGCTCATAGAGGGATGGACGCAGGAACGTACGGCCGAGGAGGCGATGCGTTCATTGCAGGCGGCTGGGGTCCCTGCAGGGGTCGTCTCAAACGCCCAGGATCTCGACGAGGATCCCCAACTGAATCATTACGAGTTCAACAGGGAACTCGACCACCCCGAGATGGGGAAATGCCGTTTTTACCACGGCCCTGCCTTTACGTTGTCTGAAGCCGCTTATGAGCTTTCGCCGCCGCCCCTGCTCGGCGAGTCTACGGAATATGTCTGCACGCAACTCCTCGGCATGCCTGATGAAGAATTTGTGCAGCTCATGCAGGAGGGCGCCTTCGACTGATGGAATTCTCAGGAGGGATGTGAGGATGGTCACGCGAGAGACGGGCCTTGCCCTCAAGGGTGTAAGGATCGTCGATTCAGCCCACCAATACCCCGGACCCTATTGCTCCATGCTCCTCGGCGATCTCGGGGCGGAGGTGATAAAGGTCGAAAGGCCGGGCATCGGCGATCCTGCCCGGGCCATACCCGGATTCTTCAGAAGCATTAACCGCAATAAGAAAAGCCTTACCCTTGACCTCAAGAAGCCGGATGCGAGAGATATCTTGTACCGCCTCGTCGAGCGATCGGACATTTTCACGGAGGGGTTCAGGCCCGGCGTTGCCGAGCGCATGGGCATCGGTCACGAGACCCTTCGGAAGATCAACCGCAGGCTCGTCTACTGCTCCCTTTCAGGGTACGGGCAGGAAGGCCCCTACCGCGACCAGCCAGGTCACGACGTCAATTACGCGGCCATGGCCGGCATGCTGCCAGAATTCAAAGACAGATCGGGGAATATCGTCGTACCCGGCGTCGCCGTCGGCGACCTCTCCTCCGGGATGTTTGCGGTTATCGGAATCCTTGCAGCCCTGTTCGCCAGGGAGAAAACTGGGGAGGGACAATACATCGACGTGTCCATCTTTGACGGTCTCGTCTCCTGGATGAGCACGAGGCTGGGCAGTTTTTTTTCGAACACCCCGCTCCACGGCGCCTACGACGCCGGTTATGGCGTCTTTTACGGCGCTGACGGAAAAGCGTTCACGCTGGGGATAGCCCATGAAGACTGGTTTTGGGACCGCCTTTGCGCCGCTCTCGACCTGCCTGAGCTTCAGGGTATCCATCAGGCCGAGAGACTTGATCGAAGAGATGCGATCGTCGAGAAGCTTCAATCCGTCTTGAGCGGAAGACCCGGAGACGAGTGGCTCAAGATCCTTATGGAGGCGGACGTACCGGCGGCGCCAGTGCACAGCCTCGAAGATATCGAGACAGACCCCCATGTGATATCGCGGGAGCTCATTCAAAAGGTCACTTTGAAGTCGGGGGAGACGAGCACACAGGTAAATTTTCCCATCAAACTCTCGGGTACCCCGGGCGGAGTGCGCATGCCCCCGCCGGAGCTTGGTGAACATAGCGAGGAGGTAGTGCGCTCGCTGGGGTACTCATCGGAGGAGATCGAACGGCTGAGGAAGGACGGGGTTATCTGAAGGCTGTCAGCATGAGATGCAGCCCAAGGAGGGGCAAGAGATGGGTGAGCGCTTGAAGGGGAAGGTTGCGATCGTCACGGGGGCCGGTTGCGTAGGGCAGGGTTGGGGGAACGGCAATGCGACGGCCGTGCTCTTTGCCCGGGAAGGGGCGAAAATTCTCGCCGTCGACATAAACCTCGCGGCGGCAGAGGAGACCAAGGCCATAATCGACCGGGAGGGCGGCGAAAGCATGGCCTGCTGCGCGGATGTCTCAAAGTCCGAGGATGTTCGGGCCTTTGTGGCGCGATGCATCGAGGCTTACGGTCGCATCGATATTCTTCACAACAACGTGGGTATCGGCATCCTGGGCGGACCCGTCGAATTGAGCGAGGAAGAGTGGGACCGCGTGAATGACGTGAACGCGAAAAGCGTCTTTCTCACGTGCAAGTATGTACTGCCGTATATGGAAAAGCAGGGAGGCGGCGCGATCGTGAACGTCTCTTCCCTCGCCTCGATCTGCGATAACGGGACACCGTATATCGCGTACAGCGCCAGTAAGGCTGCGGTAAACCAGATGACGCAGAGCATCGCCATGCAGTACGCGAAGAAGAACATCCGGGTAAACTGCATCCTGCCGGGGTACATGGATACCCCAATGACCTACGGCCTTAAAGATGTGTACGGCGACGTGGAGGCGATGAAGAGAATGAGGATGAGTCGTGTTCCCCTCGGAAGGCTCGGGGAGGGATGGGATACGGCCTATGCCGCGCTGTTTCTTGTTTCTGACGAAGCAAAATTCATCACCGGAGCCCAGCTCGTCGTCGACGGCGGACAGAGCTGCTGTTCCCCTTGAACGGGAGGGGCGTGACGCTGTTGAACCGGATATCGTGGCGCTCCCGAAGAATGAGGGAAGCCTGAAGGAACGTCGAAGGAGGAGAATAATGGTGCTGGAGGGAAAAGTAGCTATGGTGACGGGCGCAGCTCGAGGGTTGGGAAAAGTGCTTGCTTCGAGCCTTGCGGAGGAGGGAGCTTTGGTGGCGGTGTCCGACATAATGGATGCAGTTGAAGAAACAGCCGATGAGGTGCGGAACTCAGGGCACACGTCGGTTGCCGTCAAGATGGACGTGGGGGACTATGATTCGGTAAAGCGGGGCTTCGCCAAGACCGTGGAAAGCTTGGGTCCCGTTGACATCCTTATCAACAACGCTGCGATCACCGATAATATGGCGCTCGTCCACAAGATGGACAAAGCGAAGTGGGAAAGGGAGATTGCAGTCAATCTCTCGGGCGCCTTCTACTGTATTCAGCAGGTGCTCGAGCCGATGATTGACAGGAAATGGGGAAGGATTATCAACATCGTGTCGGGCGCGGGGCTCCTCGGGGGATTCGGCCAAACGAGTTACTCGTCGAGCAAGGCGGGGCTCATCGGCCTCGCGCGATCAGTCGCTCTGGAGACCGCACGACACGGCATAACCGCAAACTGCATCAATCCGGGCCTGATGGGGACGCCCGCTTTTTGGGGGCTCGACGAAAAGATACGCGAAAGGCTGCTGAGGACAGTCCCCATGCGTCGACCTTCCGATCCGAAAAACGTGGGGAACATGGCTGTTTTTCTCTGTTCCGACAAAGCAAGCTACATCACGGGCGTCGTATATGAGGTTGCCGGAGGACAGGGACTCGCAACGTACTGAGTCGCATTCGGGCTCATCGGAGAAATGAAGAGGAGGGACGGCCGTGAGAAAATTCGTGAATTACGATGTGAAGGACAGAGTCGCGCTCGTAACCCTTGACAGACCGCCCGTCAATGCGCTCGATAGTGTTACTTTCGACGAGATGCACCAGGTGATCGACGAGATTTCGGAAAACCGGGAGTGCCGCGTCATGATCTTCACCGCGACAGGGAAGAGCTTTTCTGCGGGTGCCGACCTCAAGGCCGCCGACGGGATGGACGAAGAGGCTAGGAGGGCCTTCGCGCCGACGGGCCCCAGGCTCACGGCGAGGCTCGCGGCGATCCAGTTGCCGACGATCTGCGCCATGAACGGCTTTGCCGTCGGAGGCGGCCTCGAGATAGCCCTTGCCTTTGATTTCCGCATTGCTTCAACGAACGCAAGATTCGGACAGGGGGAGATAGGGATTGGGTTGATGCCCGGCGCCGGCGGCACCCAGCGCCTTCCCCGGCTTATCGGGAAAACTGCGGCAAAACGGTTGATCCTTACGGGGGAGATGATCGGGGCCGACGAAGCCTGGAGGTTGGGCCTGGTCGATGCGGTCGTCCCCCCGGAAAGTCTGCTGCCGGAGGCGCAGAAACTGGCAAGCGCGATAGCCTCGAAGAACCCTCTTGCGGTCAAGCTCGCTAAGAAGGCTATAGACGAGGGCTTTGAGCTGCCCCTCAAGGACGGCCTTGAGGTAGAATGGAAGTGCTTCAATGAGGTCATTAGCTCTGAGGATTTCGAGGAAGGAATAAGGGCATTCGCAGAAAAGAGACAGCCCGTCTTCAAGGGGTGACAGCGTCTCGTGCGGCGTCACAATGGGATGTGCCGCATGTGCTGGCGGCTCGCGAGCGCTGCAAGGCCGTTGCGGGGCAGATCGAAACTATCTACAGATCCACAACGGCCCATTTCTTTTCCTGAAAGCGAGTGGCCTTGTTGCCCGTCAGCTCTTCTCCTCGTCGGAAGGGGGAACCGAGTACTCGATCTCCCCTATGCCCCGATATCCCGCGAGCAACGTGACGGGCGCGAGGTGTATGATCTCGGAAACGGTCCATGGCTCACCGGCTTTAACGAGGTTCTTCGTAATCTCCGGTTCCGAAAAAAGCCCTATGCTGTTTCCGCCGATGTCGAAGACGGAACCGCTCACCTTCGCTGCCGCGTCCGAAGCCAGGTAGATTATGAAGGGAGCGATGAGGTCCGAGGCAGGAGCTTTGTCCATGGGGAATTCCCACCTCTTGTCGAGCCACGGATTTTTCCCCTCCCCGGCCGCCATGACAAAGGCGTCGAGCTCGAAAGAGGCCCGCGTCCTCCCAAGAGGAGCGAAGGTATTGCACGTGATGCCGTAGCCGACCAACTCCTTGGCCGCAGCCTTGGTCAGGCCAACGACGCCCGCATTGGCGGAGCTGTATTCAGCGTGCCTGAGGGCGTCCCCTGTGAAAGCCCTTGACGTGCAATTGATGATTCTTCCCCACTCTTGTTTCATCATATGTGGAATCGCATGGCGCATGGTATTGAAATAGCCCTTCGGTTTCGTGCGGGTGACGTGGTCCCACATTTCCTCGGTCATCTCCCATATGGGACTGAAGCCGAATGTTCCTGCGACGTTCACGAGGATATCGATCTTCCCAAAGCCGTCAAGGGCCGTCCGGATGAGTTTTTCAGCAACCTGAAAGTCGGCGATGTCTCCGAAGAACGGCAGGGCCTCGCCGCCGAGCTCTCGTATCGTCCTCGCCGTCGATTCGGCGTCTCCTTTCGCATCTTCGATCCGCTCCTGCAGCCATCTCTTCTTATCCTCGGAAAGACGGTCAAAGAGGGAATCGTTCACGATAGCCTTGTCCGTAGAGCCTCTGCGCCGGTTGTTCGTCACGACCTTGGCGCCTTCCCTCGCCATACCAAGAGCAATAGCCCTCCCGATCCCCTGACCTGAACCCGTAACGACGGCCACCTTGCCTTTGAGCACGTCTCCCGCATTCATCCGCCACCTCCTGTCAATTATCGGGGCTCGCGTCGCCCCCTCTCGGAACCACCTGTTCTCATCATCATACGCGGCTGTCCGGGCCGAGCATCGAGCGCCCGATCAAAAGCTTCTGTATCTCCTTCGTTCCCTCGTATATTTCGAGCAATTTGGCCGCCCTGTAGTAGCGTTCTATCGCGTAGTCGTCGAGATAGCCGTACCCGCCGTGGAGCTGGAGCGCTTCGTCCACCACCCTGACCGCTGCATTCGACGCCCACCATTTCGCCATGGCGGATATCGCGCTGTCGGGCGTTCCCTTATCGAGGAGCGAACAGGCCCTGTACGTGAGGAATCTCGCTGTCTCGACGAGGGTGGCCATCTCCGCGATCTTCATCTCGGTGACCTGAAAGGAAGCGATCGTCTTTCCGAACTGTTTTCTTTTCTTCACATAACTGATCGCCTGTTCCAAGGCGCCCTGGGCAAGGCCGACGCCGGCCGAGGCGACGGCAACCCTGGAATAGTCGAGGAAGCTCATTAACTGGGGAAATCCGTTCCCCTCGACGCCTACGAGGTTCGCCGTCGGCACGGTCACATTGTTGAAAAAGATGTTTGCCGTGTCGGACGCATGAAGGCCCATCTTCCCCGTGATCCTGTCCGCCTTGTATCCCGGCCGGTTCGTCTCTACGAGAAGGATGCTGTGACGCTTCGATCTGGCTGTCCCTTCGGGGTCGGTCAGACAGTAAACGAGAACGAATGACGCCTCCGTCCCGTTTGAGATCATCGTCTTGTTCCCGTTGATCACGTAATGGTCGTCCATTTTTTTGGCCGTCGTCGTAGCTGATGCGGCATCGCTCCCCGACTCGGGCTCCGTGATGGAGAAACCCATGACAGCGTCGCCTTTGACCAGGGGGGGGAGGTATGTCTTTTTCTGCTCTTCGTTGCCGAAAAGAATGAGCTCCTTCGCGCCGAATGTCGCCTGAAGGAACACTTGACCCATCCCCGGCTCAGCCCTCCAGAATTCCTCATTGATGACCGCCTCTTCTAGGGAACCGAGGGCAAGTCCTCCATAAGCCCTGCCGATAAAGACGCCGACGAACCCGAGGCTGCCCGCCTTCTTGAGGAGGTCCCTCGGAAACTCGCCCTTTGCTTCGCACTCCTTGCCTATGGGGGCAAGCTCGCCTTCGGCGAATTCCCGGGCGGCGAGCCTCACCTGTTTTTGCCTGCCCGATAGCTCAAAGTCCATGATTGCTCCTTGGCCGGTCTTGGGCCATGGGCCGGCTCCCGTCCCTACTTGATGCCCGCTGTTTTTTCCCTTAAGAATGGGATCACGTTCTGAAAACTGTCGACGATCCCATAGTCGGCCACTGAAAAAATCGGGGCCCGTGGATCCCTGTTGATGGCGATGATCGTTTCCGACCCCCTGATGGCAGTGACGTGCTGAAAGGCGCCGCTGATGCCAATGGCAAGGTATATCTTTGGTTTGACCGTCTTCCCGGAGATCCCCACCTGCCTTTCTTTGGGCAGCCAATCCCTGTCGACGACGGGCCGGGAGCATGCGAGGACCGCGCCGAGGTTCTTTGCTACTTCCTCGATCGCCGGGATATGCTCCGGTCCACCGATGCCCTGGCCTATCGAGACGATGATCTCGGCTTGGGTAATGTCCTCTCCCATGAGGGGCGCCTCGATGTACTCGACGAACCTCTTCCCTGGGGCCCCGGATTGAAGCGGCGAGGCCTCAAAAACGACCCCCGCCTTTTCGTCGCGTGCCGGGGCCGGGGCAAAGACGCCGGGCCGAACCGTCGCCACGTACCCCTCCGATTCTCGCAGCGATACCGCGGCATGTATCTTTCCTCCGTAGATCGAGCGAACGGCTTTCAGCCGCTTACTCTCAAAGGAAAGATCGATGCAATCGGTCACGAGGGGCAGCCCCGTTTCGACCGACAAACTCGGCGCCAGGTCAATTCCCAAAGCGGTGTGACCCATGAGCGTGAGGACTGGCTTGTGCGTGGCGATAAGGAAGGAAAGAACTCGTTGATAAAGGACGGAATTGAAGTCCTCAAACCGGCTGTCCTCCACGATGAGCACTTTTGACGCCCTTGCGGCGAGGTCCCGCGAAAAATCTACTACGTCGGCGCCCAGAAGGACGGCCGTGCAGGCGACCCCGAGATCGAGCGCCAGTTTTTCGCCGGCGGCAAGCACTTCATAGGTAACGTCCCTGATCCTTCCCTGTCTGTGCTCTGCCAGTGCGAAAATCTCCATCATCGTCAGCTCCTTCCCGCGGCCTTCTTCACGATCTCAGTCAGACGCGCCGCAACCTCCTCGGGGTTTCCTTTCAGGATTTCGGCCATTTTTCCCACCGGCGGGAAGAAAACGGCATCCACTCTTGTATCCGGAGGCGCATCAGGAACCCCGATCTCCCGGAAGTCTAAATCGATGATTTCCTTGTCTTCCGCATCGAGAATATCCATAAGCGAGACATACCCGGGCTCGTTGATTCCCGTTTGAATCGTAAGAACGGCCGGCAGCGCGAGGTTGAGGACTTCATCGATGCCCCCTTCCAGCTCTCTTCTGACTGTCACCCTGTCCGTCACTATATCGATGTCCGTTACGATGGATGCATGAGAGAAGCCGAGCATCTGGGCCAGGCTCACCCCAACCTGTCCCCAGTTGTCATCCTCTGTCTGGACACCCGTCAGTATGAGGTCGAAGGACCGATCCTTCACGACGCGGAAAAGCGTTTCGACGATGAGGCGACCGTCCGCCGCTTTCGGCTCCTCGATCCGCAGCGCCCTGTCTGCGCCCATGGCGAGGCACCGCGTGAGCACCTCTTTCGACTCCTCCGGCCCGACCGTGATAACCGTCACGTCGCCGCCGTGTTTGTCTCTCAGGAGGGCGGCTTCTCTCACTGCATAGCCGTCCCAGTCATTGAGACGGAAGGGCAGGTGGTCCTTGGCGATGTCTTTCCCGGCCCTTTCGATCGAAAGATCGGCCTCTTCTGTGTTGGGGACCCTTTTAACGCATACGGCAATGTTCATATACCTCCGATCGGTTCCAACGCATCTTCCGCATGGGATCGGCGCGCATCGAGCGCCCGATCAGCAGCTTACTCATCTCCTTCGCTCAATCGAGTGTTGGACCGATGCGGCCGCCCTCATGAGCGTTCTATGGCGTGAGAGGGTGGTCACAAAATATATAGAGCAAGCGCTCGGTATATATTTATCAAGGCCGCGCACTCTTGTCAAGGCTTTTCTCTCGGGCAATGCAGCGGGACGGAAGATCGGAGAGCGAAAAAAGTGAAAAAAAAGCTTTGACAAAGTGCAAGCCCTTCTGTTATAAATGGACCGAGCGCTTGATCCATATTGCGGAAGATGTCACATGCTAATACTATCTGCCGAGAAGGTATATAAAGTCTTCCAAGGCGTCCAGGCCCTTGCCGATGTGGACTGCGTCGTTCAAAAGGGGAAGATCCACGGACTGATAGGTCCCAACGGATCGGGCAAATCGACCATGTTCAACGTGATCACGGGTGTCTATAGGGTCACGAGTGGAAAGATCTTTTTCGAAGACAGGGACATATCGGGCATGAAACCCAACTTAATCGCAAGGTTGGGCATCAGCCGTACCTTTCAGCGCGGATTTGTCGCTCCCACGATGACGTGTCTCGAAAATGTGATGTGCGGCGCCCATGCCCGCACAAAGGCGGACGCATTCGGGACCCTCCTTAGGCTGCCCTTCACTGCCTCGAATCAAGAGTCGAGGATGAAGGAGTGGGCCAGGGAATGCCTCGATTTTGTGGGCTTGGGCGCTTACGAGAAACGGTGGGCCGACGACCTCGTGTGGGTGGAGCGTCAGCTCCTCCAACTCGCCCGGGCCCTTGCGGCCGAGCCGAGGTTGCTCCTCCTCGACGAGCCTACGGCAGGGATGGGGGCCGAGGAGTCGGAGCGGGTGGCGAACATGATCAAGCGCATCCTCGACAGGGGGATAACCATCGTCGTCGTGAGCCATGATATGAACCTCATCATCAGGCTGGCCCACTGGATCACGGTGCTCAGCTACGGCAGAAAGATATGCGAGGGACCTCCCGAGAGGGTCCGGCAAGACCCCGGCGTGCTGGAGGCTTATCTTGGAAGGGAATAGATCTCCAATACTGAGCGTTTCCGACCTCTCCGTCTCTTATGGCCTCATATCGGCGGTGAGGAATATCAGCATCGACCTGTACGAAGGGGAGTTCGTGACGCTCATAGGCGCGAACGGCGCTGGAAAGACGACCTTTCTCGAGTCTGTCCTCGGCATGCACCCGGCCGTCCGGGGCAGGGTCTTCTTTCAGGGTAAGGAGATCACGAACTGGTCCACTGACCGGATCGTTGCCCTCGGGCTCACACTCTGCCCGGAAGGAAGGGGCATTCTGCCGGCTATGAGCGTGCTCGAAAACCTTCAACTTGGCGCCTTTCACCACAGGCGACACATGCCGGAGAGTCTCGAAAAGGTTTTCGAGCTTTTCCCCATTTTGGAGAGACGCAGGCACGGGCGTGCCGGGAACCTGAGCGGCGGAGAACAGCAGATGCTGTCCATCGGGCGGGCATTGATGGCCGGTCCGAAGCTTCTCATGCTTGACGAGCCTTCGCTCGGGCTCGCCCCGATCGTCGTTACCGAGGTCTTTAAGATCGTGACCCGGCTCGCGGAGCTCGGCCACACGATCCTTCTCGCAGAGCAGAATGCAAAAAAGGCCTTGCAGTACGCGAGCCGAGGCTATGTTTTCGAGACGGGGAGGATCGCCTTTGAAGGAAGCGCCGGGGAGCTCATGCACAACGAGGACGTAGTCCGGGTCTACATGGGCGCGAGGACTAACGGTTGACCGGACCGGTCCACGCGGGAGGCGAACGCTTGCCATGGAAGCATTGATAGCTCAGTGCGTTAACGGTCTGGCGGTGGGCAGCATCTATGCGCTCATCGTGACGGGATTCAATCTTCTGCTCCTCGTCGCGGGGGTCGTCCAGTACTCGTACGCCCACATCATCGTGATCGGCATGTACACCGCGTGGTTCGTCATGCAGGTTACAGGAGGCGGCTTGCTTCTGGCCATACCGTCCGCCATAGCGGTGAGCACCGTGGTGAGCATGCTTACGGAGCCGCTGTTTCGGCCACTAGCGAGAAAGGGCGCGGTAAATCAGACCTTTGTCATGTCCATCGGCATATCGATGATCCTGACCCACGTCATGGCGAAGCACCTGCATCAGGGCATACCCATCTCTTTCCCGGACGCGCTCTCCGGCCGCACGGCAGCCATCGAGTTTGGCGTGATAGCAGTCTCGAAAGGCCAGATATTCGTGTTTTTCGGGAGCATTGCCGCCGTGGCCGCCTTCATGCTCCTCCTCTATCGAACGATGATGGGGAGGGCGCTGCGCGCGATGGCCCAGAGCCCGATCATAGCGAAGCTTGTCGGGGTCCCGACCGTGAGGATGAGCATGGCGAGCTACGGGATTGCGGGCTTTCTGGGCGGGGTCACCGCAGTCTTCGTGGCCATGTCGCTTGGTTCGGCTTATCCCGCTCTCGCGGATTCATTGGGGATCAAGGTCATTGCGACCGTCCTCTTCGCTGGTCTCGGGAATCTCAACGGAGGGCTCGTCTGCGGACTTATTCTGGGCATGGCGGAGAGCCTCACGACCGGCTACCTTCCCGGTCAGTGGTCCAACGCCTTGGCCTTCGCCATGATCATGGTGACGGTCATGTTCAAGCCTCAGGGACTTTTTGGGACGCGGATCTAAAGGCAACAGCCGGACTAGGAGGAATTGGCGAAGATGTCCTTACCGCTCCTCAGCTATCTCAGCTTCACAGTCATTTTTATTCTCCTAAGCTGGGCCCTCTATCTGCCCTATCGGTGCGGACAGCTTTATCTTGCACCCGTTTACACAATGGCCATCGGCGCATACTTTGCGGCCTACACAACGACCGCCTGGAGCTGGCCCGTCCTTCTGGCGATCGTCGTGAGCCCCCTTATTGGCGCCTTCTTCGCCTTTCTTCCCGCCATCGGGTTGCGGAGGGCGCCCGGGTTTACGACGGCTATAGCCTCTTTGGCCCTCATCTTTATCCTCCAGACCGTTCTGAGGAACCTCAAGTTCCTCGGTGGCGCCCTGGGTTTGTTCGCCATTCCGCCCCTCGATTATCCTCTGACCACACTCGCTGTCGTTCTCTTCGTCTCGGGCACGATCGTTTATCGCATCGACCATTCACGCCTCGGCAGGGCAGCGGAGCTGCTTTACTACAGCCGTGAGGAGGCTGCCTGCTTCGGTCCGGACCTTGCGCTCGTCAGCATTATGATGCAGGTCCTTTCAGGCGCACTGAGCGCTCTCGCCGGGGCCCTTTACGCCTTTGCGGTCGGGTCCGTCTTCCCCGACGCGTTCGGCTTCTCCATTCTCGTGGTGATCTTCCCCATTGTCTTTATCGGCGGCACTTTAACCATGTGGGGGTCGGTCGTCATGGCGGCTGTCCTGTGGGGTATTCCCCTCGTGCTCCCCGAGGCGGTCATCGACTGGAAGGACGTCATTTACGGCGCCATACTGGTGTGCGTCCTCGTCTTGAGACCCGAGGGTGTCGTCAGTAAGGAACTGGTGCGAAAGGTAGGGCTTCGCGCGCAATCACTGGCCTCGGCGGTCAGGTGCGCCTGGATGTCGAAGAAGGGGGCAGGCGCGGGAGATGCGTTGTGAGAGAGTCACTGAAGGACCCTGCATGGATACAACATAAGAAAGGGGGGATGAGAGACTCGGGTTGGGCAGGCGCGGCTTAATGGATTGTGACGTCAGGCACGATAAATCAGGACCGATAAGGAGGGTAAAGCATGAGAGGGAAATGGACGCACGCGGCGATTATTGGCTGTCTCGTTCTGTTTCTGGCGGGGGTTCTTGCCGCTGGACCGGCAACAGCTGCGCAGCCCGTCGTAAAAGAGTGGAAGATACCTTCCCTCATCTTCTTGACGGGGCCCTTTGCAGGGTTCGGCAAACAAGTCAAGTGGGCTACCGATGAGGCGGTGGCGGAGATCAACGCGGCTGGCGGCGTCGCAGGAAGGCCCATCGTCCTCGAGTGGCACGACACGGGCATCGATCCTGCCAAGGCCGCTGCCGAGATGAGCAACGTCGTGAGAGGCAGTCTCGTCATATTCGGGCCCGTGGGGTCGCCTCCAACAAAGGGTGCAATGCCGATTGTCGCTCGAGAGAAGGCATTTGCAATGCCCGTTTCGAGCGGTGCGGAAGTGGCTAGCGAGTTCTTCCCCTATGCGGTCGATTTTCTGCCCCCGGCCACTGCGCACACCCCGTACACGGTGCCCGGCTGGCTCAAGGCAAACCCCAGGATCAAAACGGTCGTCCAGTTCCTTTTCCCAATGGACCCCACCTTTCTCATCGACTGCGACTTGGAGAAGAAAACCCTGGAATCGGCCGGCGTCAAGGTCCTGCCGAGGGTGGAGCTGTCGGAAACCGGCGTCGATATGTCGTCGGTCGTGGTCAAGGCGATGACGGGCAAACCCGATGGCTTCCTGTTCATAACCCTTCCCATGGATTCCGCGAAGATTATTCTGGAGCTTGAAAAGCGCGGCGTGAAGGACAAGTCGGGGATACTGCTGTCTCCTCTCGAGGATGATCCTTCTTTGTACGAGGTAGGTAAGGGCCACCTGGACGGCGCCTATTTGCGGCACTTCTTGAACATGGAAAGCAAGGCGCCGAAGTGGCAGGCGCTCTACGCGAAATACAGGAAGGCGTTCCCGGAATTCAAGGCACCCACGTTGGGCGTGCCGTACAACTATGACATGGTCTATATGTTCAAGGCGGCGGTCGAGAAGACGGGCATCACAGGCGATCCCGAGAAACTCACCGAGGAGAGAGAGACGCTGAGGCAATACTGCCGGAATGTCAAGGGTTTCCCGGGTGTTCAGGAAACCTTCGACATGGTCGACGGGCTTGCGACCTCGAAAGCTTTTCTTTTCACGATTCAGAACAACGAAAAGAAGCTCTTGCAGACCTATGTGCCGAAGTAGACGCGGCATGCACGACGTAATTCTGGACCCCTACTGATCGTCGGCCGGGCGAACGAGCCCGGCCGACGGGTCTGCCTCGGCCGGTTCTTTCGGGCGGCGCCGCTCACGCTCAGTCTCCCTTACCCGGACGGCCGCGGCCGATTCCGAAGCCTCTCATGCTGAATTCGACCAACGTGTCGAGGTGTCTCTTCTCAAGCTTGTCCCCCACTGTCCAGCCGGCGAGAGGCGGGAAGAGCAGGGTGAAACCGGCCAGGCCGGCCAGGGTGTCCAAATCCCCCGTCACTACTTGGTCCTGTATGTTCAGCCCTTCCAACAGGCCACGCCAGAATCTGTTTATATGCTTGCGGTATACGTCCAGGAGCATCCGTAAATGCTTTCTGTCCAGATACTTGCTCTCCGTGAAGATA
>Ga0326728_10010245_pt1 | contig 22057 bp, 17 predicted proteins | sample MB3enrmetagenome_FD_207602 | JGI IMG/M metagenome (GOLD analysis project Ga0326728, IMG submission 207602) | Lab enriched peat soil microbial communities from McLean, Ithaca, NY, United States - MB31MN | ecosystem: Environmental > Terrestrial > Soil > Wetlands > Peat | place: USA: New York... | reverse complement strand
GAAAGTCAGACTGTGCAATGCTTTTCTTTGAGACAGTGGAAAGATGAGAATTAGGTGATTTGCTTTAGGGTTGTGCTTTGGCTCTCATGGGGATTCTTGTGAAGGCGTGGATTGTTGACTCATGGTACCATGCATCGGGGTTTTGATATTTGACGATGGGTGAGACATGTCGGATTTTTTCGGCTGCTTTGGTTTCAAGGCTGTAGATGACTTCGATGAGTGTCCGGCGGTGCTCTTCTTTTTCTTCCACGAAGAACTCGAAGATTCTTTTGAAGTTGTTTGAGCTTTGCGGCATCAGCGCAGAAAATTCGTCCGCGACAAATTTGGTTACGGAGGATTGCAGGTAATTCGTGTAGGTTTCGTTGAGGAGGTCTTCCATGTTGATTAGTTCGCTAAGTATTTCGCAGCTGATCATGGGATTTAGATTGTTGATCGTTGATATGATTTTAGTAAAGGTTGATATTTCCCTGGCTAATTCCGCTGTTTCTTTTTTGCATTCTGCACCTTCGATTTCTGAGGGGTCAATGTGGCTAAGTATTCCTTGAATGATTTTAGAGCATTTTAGGCTGTCATATGCTAACCCTAAGACGAAACTGCTTTCAGGCTGATTGATTTTCTTTGATAAAGCTTCGTAAACGCGGAAAGACTCGATTTCCAGGTTATTGAAGCATTTGAGATATTGAGCGCTTTCTTGCAGCTTATCGTTCATTTTTACTCGCTCCAAAAAAGGAATGTATATGAAATCTTAATAAACATTATTAATTCTGTTGTCAACTTCATGTTTGTTCAACACAGCAACATGTCCGGCGAATGAAATCCGGCTCTCGCTTACCTGGAATCATGCGTCAACTAAGTCACGAACTGCGTAGGACAATCATTGTGTTTGTTTTGACTATGCCTTCAACCATACGGATTTTCTCGATGCATTCGTTAACTTCAGACATGTTCATACCGCCGATGACTGCAACAATATCGTATTCACCGCTGACCTCGTAGGTTGTTTCAACGTTTAGGATTGCCTGTATTTTCTTTGACACATCCTGCGTAGGATAAGCAGTGTTTACGGTCAACAAAGTTATAGCTTGAGCGCCTTCTGCAAGGCTAATCTTGACAGTGAATTTGCGTATCATTCCTCCGTCTGTTAAGGTTTTGATTCTTTTCCTCACGGCGCCTTCTGATAACCCAATTTTTGTGCCTATCTCCCCGTAACCTGCTCGTGCGTTATCTTTTAGAAGCTTAACTATTTCCTTGTCTTTTTCGTCCATTGAGATTACCGAAGGGATATTGTTTTCGGGAAAATTTAACGGTTTCCATTCCAAACGCTTGGTTAACAGTACGTTTTTCGTTAAAGCACTCGACGTTTGCCGAATACTTCTTGACTTGAGGCTTGCTTAAGTGCGTGCACCAAATGGAACATTAGCAGTTCAAGTTGTAACAAATTAGTCACAATGTTTAAATTTGGAATTGAATTATTGGAAAAGTCATTTCCTATAAGAAAATAAAGTGACGAATAAAAAATGATTAAACCTGTAAATTCAAATTCCCAAGGCATGAAGGCAAGATGTCCCGACTGTGACGCGGAGCTCGATGTTCCAGTTGACACAGAGAAAGGCGAAATCCTCAGTTGTCCGGGTTGCGGGCTTGAACTTGAAGTTAAACAAGTTAAAGGCGGATGCGTGGACCTTCAAGAGTTAACGATTGAAGGGGAAGACTGGGGAGAATAAGCAGTATTCACTGCTAAGCCTTCATTCAACAAAGTTTTTTGAATTTTTTGGCGGAAGCAGCGATGAGCATTGCTCTTTTATATGAACGATCCGAAAACGACGAAAACGGCATCAAACTAACCGCGCAACAATTAGATATCGATTTGACTTTTCTGCCATTCAGAAAAATCGCTTTTTCAATTTCAAAAGATGGCTTCAAAGCCAAAACAAAAGGCAAGGACTACACTGGAATAGTAAAAGACGTCGCTGTCGTGCTTAACCGTGCGCAAAGCAAAAACCGTCGACTCCAAGCCTCATACATAATGGAGCAACTTGGCAAAAAAACCTTAAACACTTCTCAAGTTGAATTTATCTGCTACAGCAAACTGCGTACGCTTCTGAAGCTTTGGAAAGAAGGCTTGCCGATTCCCAAAACAGTTTACGTTCCATGCGACTCAACCGACACACTCAAAAGCGGCCAAGAGATCCACAACGAAAAAGACATAGCGGAACTTTTCCAGCAACAAATCTCCATCTCAGACGGCATCGTAATTAAGGCTGACGCCGGAACACACGGCAAGCTGATTATGCTCTCGAAAAACCCTGAAGAGCTCATCGCAAACATCAAGGAGACGAAGCCGTCAATCATCAACCCCGTCGGCGTTGTCGGCCAGGAACTGATTGAAAAATGGTTCTACGATCTACGGATAATCGTTTCAAAAGAAAAGGGCAAACAACCTGTCTGCTACCCGAAGGCGATGGCGCGGGCCGGATTCAAAGATTTTAGGACAAACACCTTTTTGGGCAACTTGGTGTTCGGCGTCAAACTGCCCAAAACTGTTCAGGAATTGTCTGTGAAATGCGGCAAGACACTTGGCAAAGGCAGCGAAGCATGGATTTTTGCTTTGGACGCAATGGTTAACGTTAAAGAAAACAAAATTGTGGATGACGCTTACGTTAAGGGTCAGTTGGATAAGGTTGGGCAGGCATTTTTGCCTGTTCAGAAGGTAAAGCAGGATGAGATGCGCTTAACCGATTTTCAAATGTGGACTACAAAGCTTGAAAAAGCTTTCCAGGGTTATGCGAACAGTGAGAGTTACGAAAACGTCAAAAATGTTATTGAGGAAAGCGTAGAAAAAAATAAGAGTGCCCTTGTGTTTCATGAATCAAATTCGTGCCCCGAGTTCTGGGAGAACACGCGTCTTGCAACTGGTCTTAACGTTGCGGTTCCCCTGTTGAAGGCGGCTCAGAGCTTGATTGACCATTAAACAAGTGTAAAGAGGAAGAATTTGAAATGTTGAGAATTGGAATAATCGGCGGTTCAGGTTACGTTGGCGGTGAACTCCTGCGGCTGCTGCTTCTTCACCCGCAAGCAGACGTGACTATGGTTACTTCCCGGCAAAGCGCGGGAGAATACGTGTTTAATGTTCATCCCAACCTTCGAGGCTTAACCCAACTGAAATTTGTGCCGCTAGATGTGGCTGAGTTGCAGAAAAACTGCGATTTGATTTTCACGGCGACCCCGCATGGGGGCTCGGTTAATCTTGTTCCGAAACTTTTGGAGGCTGGCTTGAAAGTAATTGATATGAGTGCTGACTTCCGCCTCAAAAATCCGGTTGACTATGAGACTTACTATGGTTGGAAGCATGCTCACCCTGATATGCTCAAAGACGCGGCCTACGGTTTGCCTGAACTACACCGTGAAGAGATAAAAAGCGCAAAGATAATTGCTTGCCCTGGTTGCATGGCAACCTCCGCCATTTTGGGTTTAGCGCCTATAGTGAAGGGTGGGCTTGTTGAGAAAGACAGAATTGTTGTTGACCTCAAGGTTGGTTCTTCTGGCGGAGGCAGCAAGCCTTCTCTTTCTTCTCATCATCCTGAACGCTTCGGCGGAGTGCGACCCTACCAGGTAGTTGGTCACCGCCATACTGCTGAGGTTGAACAGGAGCTTAACGCTTTAAGCAGCGACCCGGTTAAAATCTCGTTTACTCCTCACGCGGTTAACATGGTTCGCGGGATTCTAGCGACTATTCACACTTTTCCCAAACAGAAGCTGGAGAACAAAGACGTTTGGAGAGCTCTTAGGGGAATGTACGGGAATGAACCCTTCGTGCGTCTAGTAAAGTACCAGAAGGGTCCTTACCAGCTGCCTGACCCCAAAGTGACTTTGGGCACAAACTTCTGCGATGTCGGCTTCGAGATAGATGAGCATGCCAATCGGCTCTTGCTTTTTTCGGCGATCGATAACATGACTAAGGGCGCTTCAGGCCAAGCTGTGCAATGTATGAACATACAGTTGGGCATTGATGAGACTACCGGTTTAAAGAGCACTGGTTTCCATCCGATGTGATTGCCATGCTGCTTGTTATCAAGATGGGCGGAAGCATACTCAAAGAGGGTGCGTCTCAAGACTTAGTCGCTGACCTAAGAGAAGTTGCTAAAACCAACAAGGTCGTGCTGGTTCACGGCGGCGGCGTAGAAGTCACCGAAGTCGCGTTAAAACTTGGGAAGGAACAGAAATTCATTGTGTCACCTGAAGGATTCAGAAGCCGCTATACCGATAAAGAAACCATCGAGATCTACACTATGGTTATGGCTGGCAAAATCAACAAACAAATCGTCTTAGCACTGCAAAGCCAAGGCATCCCAGCAGTTGGCATAACGGGGTTGGATGCAGCCACCTTGAAGGCTGAACGCAAAACGAAGCTTATCGCCGTTGACGAGCGGGGACGCAAAAAAGTCATCGACGGCGGCTACACGGGAAAGATAACCGAGGTGAACATTGAACTGCTTAATCTTCTGCTTGGGAAGGGTTATGTGCCGATTGTGACGCCTATCGCGGTCAGCCAGGACTTTGAACCGCTCAATGTGGATGGAGATCGGACAGCGGCGATAATCGCTGGCGCCTTGAAAGCTGACCGCTTGATTCTACTCACAGACGTGAAGGGTTTGATGCTTAAGGGCGAGTGTGTTCCCAAAATTGCCGCAACCGAGGTCAAGGAAGTTTTGTCAAGCATCGGGCAAGGCATGAGCACTAAGGTGCACGCCGCGTTGGAGGCGTTAAACCAAGGCGTTAAAGAGGTTCTGGTCACGGCAGGCGCGGGAAATGCACCTATAAGTTCAGCGTTGAATCATAAAGTTGGCACGGTGATAACTGGTGAATGAGCAAGAAATAATTGATGTTGAAACAAGGTTCATGGCAAATGTGTTCTCCAAGAAACCAGTTGTTCTGGTGAAGGGCAAAGGCGCGCTTGTCTGGGATATTAACGGCAAAGAATACGTTGACTGTTCAACTAGCTATGGCGTAGCGTTGCTGGGGCACTGTCACCCGAAAGTTGTGGCAGCAATCCAAGCTCAAGCGGAGCAGCTTATAACATGTCATGGCGCCTACTACAACGACCGACGTGCCGAATTCGTTGACAAACTTGTCCACATAATGCCCAAAGGCTTAGACAAATTGTTTCTGTCGAACAGCGGCGCCGAATCAGTTGAATGCGCCATTAAACTTGCACGCAAATACACGGGCAAACCAGAAATTATCGCTTTGATGGGTGCATTTCACGGCAAAACCATGGGTGCTCTTTCAGCAACCTGGGACAAAAAATACCGTGAGCCTTTTATGCCTCTGGTTCCGGAAATCAAGCATGTCGCCCCAGATAATGCTGACAAAATCCGTGAAGCTATAGGCGAGAAAACCGCGGCGGTTCTTTTGGAGCCCATTCGCGGTGAGGGTGGCGTTCGGGTTCCTCCTGACGGTTACCTGCAAGACGTGCGCCGCATCTGTGATGAGAAGAAGGTTTTGTTGATTCTTGATGAAGTGCAAACTAGCTTTGGGCGTACGGGCAAGCTGTTCTGTTGTCAAAACTGGGGTGTCACACCCGACGTGATGTGTTTGGCTAAGCCGTTTGCAGGAGGCTTGCCCATCGGCATAACCGTTGCCAGGGAAAACGTCATGTCAGCCTTTAAAGTCGGCGAGCACTCAACCACCTTTAGTGGTAGTCCACTTGTTTGTGCAGCTGGATGCGCGGCGGTAGATGCTCTTGTCGAGGAAAACTTGACTGAGCGTGCCTCTGAAATGGGTCGATACTTTAAGGCTGGCCTCGAACGGTTGCAGGCTAAGCATAGAATCGTTAAGGAAGTTCGCGGTTTAGGCTTGATGCTGGGCATGGAGTTGCGCTTCGACGTTTTGAACGTGATTTTAAAGGCGGCTGCAAAGGGCGTTTTGGTTTTGGATGCCGGGAGAACCGTGGTTCGTCTGTTGCCTTCTTTGGTTGTTTCGAAGGAGCAGATTGACCGCGCTTTGGCGGTGCTGGATGAAGTGTTAGGAGACGAGGAGAATGAGCGAGCAGGAAGCAGTACGGTTCCTAACTAACCTCTTGGGTATCTACAGCCCTTCGGGGAAAGAAGGGGACGCAGCTAACTTTTTAGAGGTTGAAATGAAGAAGATGGGTTTCGAAGTGGGCAAAGACGCAATTGGAAACGTAATAGGCGTCGTCGGCGAAGGTGAACCCGTCATCTTGTTGTGCGGGCACATGGATACGGTGGCTGGGCATCTGCCGCTTCGAATTGAAGAAGGCAAAATCTATGCGCGAGGTGCCGTGGACGCGAAGGGTCCACTTGCAGCTATGATTATGGCCGCGGTTTCTGCTGCGAGGGAACCAGCTTTTAAGGGTAAAATTTTAGTTGCAAGTGTGGTCGAGGAGGAAGCCACCAGCCGCGGTGTCAAATACCTTATCACTCAGGGAATCAAGGCCGACTACGCTATCTTTGGTGAACCCAGCGGTGTCGAAAACATAACTATCGGCTACAAAGGACAAATTCAGCTCAAAGTGGTTTGCAAAACTGAGACAGGTCACTCTTCTACTCCTTGGATGTACGATAACGCCTTAGAGAAAGCGTATGAGCTTTGGGAACAAATCAAAAATGCGTCTTCCTATCCATCGCTGGATCCCTCGGCGAGCCCATACAATGCTGTTACCGCATGTTTGGTTAAAGTTGTCGGCGGCAGAGCAACCTCAGTTGTTCCCTTTGACGTTGAAATGAATCTTGATGTGCGAGTGCCAATACAGTTTACTACTGCTCAAGTCTTTGAGCAGATAGAGAAGATTATTGCGAAGTATCAGGCTGCTAACCCCAAAGTCTCGGTGAAGGCAACCGTGCTGGATACCGTGGAGCCTTTCGAGGTAAACAAGGCTTCCCCGCTGGTGCATGTTTTTTCTTCCTCCGTGCGCAAAGTGCTGAATAAGCCAGCAACGCTTCTGCATAAGACAGGTACCGGCGACATGAACATTTTGGGCAAAGCCATGAACCTGCCCATCGTCACCTATGGACCGGGCGACTCGCACCTCGACCACACATTGGACGAGCACATCGACGTAGCCGAGTACCTCAACGCGATTCAAGTCTACAAAGAAACTCTGCTTCGGCTCTCAGAATTACATAACAACAAGAACCCAACCGCATGAATCAAATCAATTTGTGATGGTTTTTAGATTTTTGACGTAAATAATAGGCACCACTTTTTTGTTGCGGCTTTCTGCAGAAATTTTTCTTTGTGTTTTGGGTTGCTTTCTTTGGGAGAAGCTTGAATCATTGGCAGGTTGAGTCGCTATAAGACAATAAAATACAGTATTATACACTTTCATACACTATTATACACTTTAAGACAGTCTTAGACATCTTAAAGTAAAAAGGGATAAATTCACAGGTCCAACTCGAAAAGTAACCTTTAGAGGCATGCTCCAGCGGAAAGTGCATGCTAAGAAAGAGATTTTGTTGCTGTTCGCAATTTGGGTTGATTTTTGGTATGGGGCTTGGATCGGTTGCAGGTTAGATCTTGAAATTCTCTAGAAATCTAGTTTTCTCTAGAATTCTCTTAAAATCTCTGAGAAAGTCAATTGCAGGCAATAATAGTCAATAAAAGAAAAGAAGTTTACCGGTAGTTTGTGGGCTGTTTTGGGTTTAGCGTCTTGACTGCTGATAGAGCTCGTCTATGTATTCGTTGACGGTTTCGCCGTGTTTTTTCGCTATCCTCTTCACTGCGTCATTTATGCCCGTGGAGTACTGCACCGCCTTCTTAGGCTTATCCGCAATCAAGCCGGATACGCCAGCGTTTAATGCTACCTTGCGCAAAACCAGCTTCCTCAACGTGTCGGATCTAGGCTCGATTTTGCATTCGATCGGCAAGCCAACCGCAAACTCGGCGACATCAAACGAAGCGAAGGGCATCCGCAGCTCAACGTCGTGGTAGCCTGTGACTTTGAGGTCGCGTTCAAGGTTGCTCAAATGAATGTTAACCACGTCATGAAACATCGTTTTCAAGACTTTTTCGCTACCTTCCTTGCAGTACTCCGTGACATAGCGTTGGTAGCCCCCAAACAGCTCATCTGCACCCTGCCCAGCCAACACAACACTGAAACCTGATTCAGAGGCTTGCTCCGCCATCCAGAAAAACGGCAAACCAATACTTGCTTTAATCGGATCCGCTTCCTCAATCAACTCTACGACTTTAGGCAAGGTTTTTTCCACGTCAGAATCCTTGTAGAGATGCACCTGAAGCGGCAGATTAAGCTGCTCCGACGCTGAGATGGCTTCTTCGGTTTCCGCCTCATTTTCCATGCTAACATGCAACAAAGTAACTTTTAGCCCAAGTTTGCTTGCCAAGTAAGCGACAAGGCTGCTGTCCAACCCGCCGGAAAACGCCACCGCAACCTCCGAAACGTCATGAGTGCGACGCCTGATTGATCCCTCGACGAGCGCCTGAAGCTTTTGGGCTGCATCATCCAACGTTATCGGTTTGGGCTCGGGAAAACTCAGGGTTTTGACTGGTTTGAACTGGAAGCCTCCCCTGTTTATGAAGGCAAGGTTTCCCGGCGGAAAAGAAGCTGGGTTTTCTATGCCCAGTTTCCAAAGTGCCTTTCGGTTTGTGCCAACCGCGGCTATGTCTTGGTTTTCTCCGTAATAGAGCGGTTGAACCCCTACTGGGTCTCTTCCCGCCGCTATCCAGCCGTCCCTGAGCATAAAGAAAGCGTAGTCGCCGTCGGCTTGCTCGATGAGCGTTTGCAGGATGGTTTCACAATGTTGCGGTTCCTCGGCAAGTTGCTGCAACATAGCGGCTTTTGAGGGCGGTGAATACACTTTTCCTTGTAAAACAAGAGTTGCATCATCCAACTGCAAAAACTCGTAGCATTTTGCGGCTGGCTTAGAGGAAGCGTAACCGACGGCGGTTGAAGAGGCAGAACTTTGCCTTCCAAGAAGATCAAGGTTCTTATCAAGAATGCTTTTTCGAGGGGAAACAAACCCGAAGCGTAAGGGTCCTTCAACATTGAACTCTTCAAGTATTGGAAGAATTTTTTCAGCCACGTTGTTGCCATGTTTATCTAAAGCTGCTACAGTAACTTTCATGCCCAATCAGTCCGACTCATTCTAAGTTGCCTCGCTAAGGATTAATTGCTTATGCTTTTCGCCTAAGCTGAAACCAAGTTCTCCAAAATCTTAGCTGAGTTCTGGCAACGGGAACAAAGGCAGGTGCTGGTGCGGAGAGAGAAACTCAGAAGAGTTCAATCCAGTTTCCATCTGGGTCTTCTATGTAAGCCCATCGATTGCCGTCTGCTTTCATTTGCAGGACCGCCTTGTGTCCATTTCGGCCGGCCTCTTCCAAAGCTTTGTCCAAGTCATCAACCTTAAAGGCAAGGTGATCCAACCCTTCACCCGCAACGTATTTGGTGTTGTAGGGACTGTCCGGCTCGTAGTAGTTCAGTTCCAAGGCGAAACCGCCTTTCTCACTTTCCAAAGCGATAACTTCCCCTTTAGTCAGCCCAATCTTGCTTCGACCATTGACCTTCAAGCCAAGTAGCTTGGTGTAGAAATCTAATGATTTTTGCAGGTCAGTAACCCGTATCCCGACATACATAAATTTAGATTGCATAATTGTCGTCCAACCATAGAGATAAACCCGCCTATATTTCTAGCGCTTGCGCATAATTTCATAAGATGCCAAGAGGCCCAAAGCGGGAACTTCACCCGTGAAACTTATTTTCCATACCTAACGTCTTTCCAATTTATGAGAGCTCTATGCAGTCGCATTTGTACGGTGCAAGGGGTTTAGGAACATATGCATAGTATGTGAACTTCAGAATCGCAACTTCAATATTTTCTATTTCGCGAATCTTTTCGAGTTTGTCCGTTAGATCTCCCAAATCCCTAAGGTCTTTGACTGGTGCAATCGCAAATATGTCAAAAGCTCCCCCAAATACCTTGATAATGTAGTCAAACACTCGTAATTCCTTTAAGGCAATTGTTGTTGATTCCTTTGATTGATCTTTCGCGCAAGAAACTAGAAAGAACGCTGTACCCTGGTATCCAGTTTTCGAGCGGTCAATTACAATTGAGCAATTTTTTATTATTGCTTCCCTTCTCAATCTTTCGTATCGTTGTCTCACATTTTCATGTGAAATACCTATATTCTCAGCGATCTTTACAAATGGCGTTTGAACATCATTCAACAGCTCGTTTATGATCTTTAGATCTGTTTCATCAACTTTGCAAGCTCTTTCAGTATCTTCGGCTTCTCCTTCCATGCCCCGAATAGATTTGTCAATATGGATGTTTGTTGTGATTGCTCTTATCCCAGAAACATTTTTTATGCAATGCGCGACATTGCCCAATTCTGGAAGATCTCTCGCGACCACATGAGCAAACAAATTGTATCGTCCTATGCTTTTTGCGCAAACCAAAACGTTTGGCATACTTCTTATCTTCTTTGCTACTTCGTCTATTCGTGAATTTTCCGCGCTTATCCCGATCGACGCTTCTGTTGGGTATCCCAGAGTTCCTCGTTTCAATTCCAGGCTAGTACCCACAATTACTTTTGCGGTTTTGAGTTTTTTTATCCTTTTCAAAATTGCACTTGGTGTAAGAGAGCATTCTTTAGCAATGTCTTTCAGGTCTGTTCTAGCATCTGCCGTTAACATGTCCAAAATCTTGGTATCGATTTCATCGATTTGAGTTTCCGAAGGCATGAGTCGCCCACTGACACATGAATTGATATCGATTAATAGCTAATGCTCCTAAATAAAGTACCCGGAGTTTTTTGCCAAAGTTCTCTCAAAACCCATTGCAAGTTAAAAAAAGCAATAAGAAAAGCATATTGTTGGAAAATATTAAATAGAAGTTCATCTGAAACGATTTTATGGAAAAAAGGAGAAACCAAGAAATGAAATTTGTTAAAAACAGAATTTCGGCTATTGTGATTGCTTTTTGCTTAATACTCACAATGACGGCTTCAATAACTCTTTTACCAAATGCCAATGCACATTATCCACCTTTGCAAGTTCCGACATTTTCCTTCTGCAGTGTTTCACCAAATCCAATAGGCGTAGGACAAACAGCCCGTGTCAACTTTTGGCTCGGCGAACCCCCACCCACCGCAAGCGGACAGTTTGGAGATAGATGGGCAGGTTTGACGGTTAAGGTTACACTGCCTGATGCAACCACCAAAACTTTAGGTCCGTTTACATCAGACGCTACTGGAGGCACATACACAACATACACGCCTTCAACAGTTGGAAACTACACGTTCCAAATGTTCTTTGGCGGCCAAACGTTAGCGGGCAATAACCTTGCTCCAGGAACTCCAACCACCGGACCATATGCTAACCCAGCTATCGGCGATTATTACCAACCCAGCTCAAGCAGCATATTTACGCTTACAGTCCAACAGCAACCGATACCATATTCAGCGCCGACAGTTCCTCTTCCAACAACCCCCTGGACACGCCCCATTTACGGTGAAAACAACCAGTGGGCTACGATTGCCGGCAACTGGCTTGGAACTGGTAAGACGTCTTTTTCCAACACTGGAATGTATAACAGCAGCAACAACTATAATCCATATACTACAGCGCCAACCACTGCTCATATCTTGTGGACAAAGCCTGAAGCCTTTGGAGGAATGATCGGCGGCGAATATGGTACCAGTGAAACAAGCAACTTCTATTCAACTGCCCAATATGAACCTAAATTTGCCCCTATAATCATGAACGGCATACTCTATTACACGCAGTACCCAGGAAGCGGTTCTAACCCAGTAGGATGGGTCGCCGTAGATTTAAACACCGGTCAGACACTATGGACAAAAAATACCACTGAACTGTTAAGATGCGGACAAATACTAGACATGGTTACACCAAACCAATATGGCGCCCTCGCATATCTATGGAGCACGCCCCTCGGATCAACAGTCGTATATGAAGGCTTTGAGCCGAGTCTGGGTGGATCCTATGAAATGTGGGATGCACTGACAGGCAACTATATACTCAGCATCACCGGCGTTCCCATTAACCCTCCAAACCAGCCTGGCACAGCGGTTTCACTTACCACCGACGCCAACGGAGATCTAATAGGCTACTTCGTAAACTCCACGAACCCGTTCGCACCCACGTTAAACATGTGGAACTCTACCCGATGCATCAACCTAGCTGTCCCTAACTCTTACGGCGGTCCAAACGTTGCAGACAACTGGCTCTGGAGGCCTCCACAAGGTGCATCCATTCCCTTCAGTCTAGGAATACAATGGACAGCGCCCCTCGCGACAAACATTGCCGGTAAACCCATTATAGATTTCGCTAACGGTCTATACGGCCTTGGAGTTACATACATCTCCAGCGGAGTTGTATACATGTCAGAATACGCTATGCAGGGCGGACTATTCTATCAGACTGGATTTCAAATAGAAGCAGGGTACAGCGCAAGTACTGGACAACAGTTGTGGATAACCAACCGCACAGAAGTACCATACACGCTTATTTCTTCAGGCGCTGGCACATATTTCGCAGGCGACGGAGTCTACGTCGAATTCACACAAAATGCACTATCAATCAGCTGCTATAGCCTATTTACTGGTCAACTACTTTGGGGACCCACAGCGCTTCCAAACGCTCGACCTTACGATTCTCTTGGAGGCAACTCAGTCATCGCTAACGGCACACTCTACGTATGGGCTTACGGAGGCGACGTTTACGCCTACAACATCGCAAACGGCTCGCTCAAGTGGCACTATAGCACACCAAGCGGCGGCTACGAATCTCCCTACGGAACTGAACCCCTCTGGGTTTTCACCGTAGGAACAGTTGCTGGCGGTGAGCTATTCCTTCCCGAGGGTCACATGTACAGTCCACCTCTATTCCACGGCGCCCAACAGCTTGCATTGAATACGACTAATGGCAATGTTATATGGAGCATCGATGCTTTCGACGTTACCAGTGCCCCTGCAATCTCGGACGGTATCGCGACCACGCTTAACTCTTATGATAACCAGATTTACGCATATGGCATGGGACCAAGCTCCACAACTGTTTCGGCACCTCAGATAGGCGTGACAACTGCTACACCAATAACGATAACGGGTACCGTTATGGACATCTCCGCGGGCTCGCAACAAATCGCAGTCGCCGCTAACTTCCCACATGGTCTTCCATGCGTTTCTGACGCGAGCATGAGCCAGTTTATGGAAGCCGTTTACATGCAGCAGCCAATGCCCTCAAACATAACCGGAGTTCCAGTTACATTATACGTCTTAGACAGCAACCACAACTACAGAGCCATCGGCACAACAACAACCAATGCTCAAGGCACCTACGGATTAACTTGGACACCGGACATTCCAGGCAACTACACCATATATGCCACCTTTGCAGGGACACAATCCTACTACGGATCTTCTGCTTCCACATACATCCACGCGAGTTCACCCGCCGCAACACCAGCACCAACAGCAACACCACTCACTGGCTTAGCCTCAAACACAACGGTCGAATATATCGGCGTCGCTATCATCATTGTCATTATCATAATAGGTGCAGTTATCGCATTGCTTGTCACAAGAAAACACCCATAAACAAAACATCAAACAAAAATCAAAACAAATCCCTTTCCTTTTTTTTAGTTCTAAGAAATTAGTTGACCTCTGATCCCCTTTATGGCGCAACGTGCGTGACAATTTTTATTTGGCAGCCTGCATTAGAGCATGTTGCCTGTGAAGAAATACACGTTAGTCGGAGAAAGGACTGGTTGTCCTATTGATGATGTCGGGAACAAATTCTGAGGCACCCGAACTGTGCACTTAGAGAACGAACGTTGAATGCCTTGGAAGAAATGAGCGTCAAAGGCCTTCAATGAATTGGAGGTAGAGGGAAGTCGGCAGGTCTACAGTAAATTATCTAATCATCAGAACCTACAAAAAATAAGAAATAATCTTTGGTCCAACTCTTCCTATGAGCGCCAATTTTGCGACAGGCCTTTGCTAAAATCAATGGAACACTCTAAGTGCAGAAAATTACACTTTTCTCCTTGCTCCGCAGTTTGGGCAGAAGACTGATGTTTGGGGCATCAACCCGCCGCAATAGGAGCATGGGATTAGGACCACTTCTCTGGTTACTTCCTTCATGATGGCTTGTCCGGGCTGGCTTGCTTGTGGCCTTGTAATTTGCATCTCATAGACTGGTGTTTGAATGTTGGGGCGATCCTTCGGCTCCATGAGGGCAAACAGGTGCCACTTTACATTGTGGTCGATGCTGTAGAGCGTCTCCTTGGCCGCGGCAGACACATCCAAGCTATACCCGTATGTGCCAGAAAAACCGATTGGCATTCGAACGTACTGAAATATCCCGCAAAAAGTGTTGAAGATGCATGCGCTATCCCAATAATCGTTTTGCCAGGTGGCGTATTGGGTTCCCATAACTCGGGACTTCTTGATGGTTTCATCGCATCTTATGTACACGGCGAGTTGCTTGACTTCAAACTCCTCATCCGTAGTTATCTTAACCTGCCCCGTGACTTGTTCGCCCAGCGCGTACTTAACTTGCTTGGTCGATAGCTCCAACTTAGCCTTGGGCGGAATTGACGAAAGCGAAGGAGCGAACCATTTTGGACTCATGGCCTAATTTACTCTTCCCTGACGAGCGCTAATCTGCGTAAACTGCTATCAGCAGAATATTCTTAAAAAATTTGTGAATCACAGAGCAACTTTAGGACAGATCATTGACACAGCAAAAAGGCTGATCAAAACAAAAAAAGAAAAAGGGATATGTTGTTTCAACTATGGCTTTCTTCTAAGAATTAACACTCCGACAATGGCGATTGCGATGACAATGGCGATGACTCCGACCGCCATGTATAACGCGAGGTCGCTGCTTGTTGCGTAGTTTGCGGCGGGTGAAGCTGTGGGCGCTGCGGTTGCGCTTGGGGAGTTGGCATAAAATGCTGCGTTGGCTGATGACCCATAGTATGAGTGTGTGCCTGCAAAGGTTGCTGTTACCGTGAAGTTTCCTGAGATGTCTGGTTTCCAGTTGAAGCTGTAAAAGCCGTTGGCATTTGTTGTGGTGGTGCCTATTACTCGGTTGTTGCCATTGGCGTCAATCACTGAAATCGTTACAGGCACTCCTGTAACACTGGTTGGCATTGGCTGCTGCTCGTAGACTGCTTCCATGAACTGTGTCATGCTTGCGTCGGATACGCATGGTAAGCCGTTGGGGAAGTTTGCTACAACTGCTTTTTGCTGCGATCCTGCTGATACGTCTGTGACTGTACCGCTTAACGTTATCGTTGAAGATGTTGTTACGCCTGAGCTGGGTGCGGAAACGGTGGTTTTGCTTGGTCCCATGCCCCAAGCGTATATTTGGTTGTCGTAGGCGTTTAGCGTCGTCATTATGCCGTCAGATACTGCCGGTGCGCTTGTTACGTCGAAGGCAAGGATGCTCCATACAAGCTTGCCGTTGGCGCAGTTTATTGCTAGTTGGCTGGCTCCGCGGAACAGCGGTGGAGAGTACATGTGTCCTTCTGGGATAAAGAGCATTCCGCCAGCGACGGTTCCCGCTGTGAAAGTCCAAAGTGGCCATACTCCGTAAGGTGTATCTGACCCAGCGGGGCCTGAAATCGTGTTGGTGTTTGTTTGCCAGAGGATAGATCCTGTCGCCATGTTGACTGCCCATATGTCTCCGCCGAAGCCCCAGATGTACAGTGTGCCGTTGGCGAGTACTTGTTGGTAGCCGCCGATGCTGTTATATGGATTAGGGTTTGGAAGCGTTGTTGTCCAAAGGAAGTTTCCCGTGTTTAGGTTGTAGGCATTAATCACTGCTGTCTCCTGGTTCAATATGGCGTAGGTTCCGTAGCCGACTGCAACGACGTCTATGCGTGTATATGCTGTCTCTGTCCTGTTAGTTATCCACAGTTGTTGTCCATTTGCAGCATTGTAGCCTGCTTCGACTTCGAAGCCAGACTGGAAGAAAGATTCTCCAGTGTAACCTGCGTCGGTCAAGAATATTACGCCGCTGTTGATGGACGAGATCGCAAGAGTTCCAGGCAAAGTTGTTGAAGCGGATGGCAACGGTACGCCGTTGAGGGTTGTTGGCAGCGGAACTGTCCACATTATGCCTGCTGAGAATTGTATGACTGATCCGGATACGGGCCGCCAATACCAGTTTTGGTATGCAGGTGCTTGACCGTTAGGGTACAGGATTGCTTGTGTGGAATTCCACATGTTGAGTGTTGGCGCAGTGGGGATTGTTGAGTTGACATAGTAGCCTATCAAGTCTCCGCTTTGGTCTTCAGTAAGCGTCAATGGTGCAAGTCCAGATGCAAGTGGCGCGTTGACGATGTTCAGTATAGGCGTTCCAGTTAAGGCATCCCACAGTCCATAGGTGGTTCCGGTGTAGGGGGCTACTGCTGGCTCTTGAATCCAAAGGTACGCCTGGCTGCCATACTGGTTAGGTGACACATAATCGACTATTTCACCGCATCTAAGCGTAGTAGTATACTGGACTACTCCTGTGCTTGTAGTGCCTCCCGCTGTGCCGAGTTGACCTTGCTGCAGCAGCGGCACCGTGGAATTGAGGTAGGTGTTAGTCCACAGCGTCTTTCCTGTCTGCAGGTCGACGGCTGTGATGCCTGTGGGGTCCTGGTTGGAGTTGGGGTATTCTGTGTAGTAGAGGATGCCGCTTATGATTACTGGCGCGAACTTGGGTTCATACTGCGATGTTGAGTAGAAGTTGCCGGTTTCTGAGCCGCCGAATTCTCCGCCGACTACTCCGCCGAACGCTTCAGGTTTCGTCCACAGAATGTGGGCAGTTGTCGGAGCTGTCGTGTATGGGTTATAGTTGCTGGTGATATTGTATTCGCCCGTGTTTGCAAATGTGGATGTTCCTAGCCCAAGCCAGTTTCCGCTGATGCTGTACCATACGTTATTGACCGCATATATTGGGCGGCTCCAGAAAGATGTTGGAAGGGGAGCTTGAGGTATCGTCGGCGTCGCGGCTGACTGTACGTTAAGAGTGTACGATGGGCTCATGCTGGGTTCATAGTAGTCGCCGATGAATGCTTTTGTTGCTGCCGTTGCTGTCGGGGCCAAGTTGTTTCCAGCCAGTTTTTGACCTGGGAAAATCATCTGGAAAGTGTAGTTGCCCGTCGTCGCTGGCACAAAGTTGGTGTGAGTGCCTCCAGTGTCATCGGTGGTAAACGGCCCAAGCGTCTGGTTCTGCCCATCAGGTTGCACAACGTTAACTTTCAAGCCGGCCCATCTGTCGCCGTACGGGCCGCTGGCTGTTGGAGGAGGCAAAGCCATCCAGAAGCCAACGTTTACAGTTTGTCCTACACCTGCAGGGTTAGGGTTCACTTCGATGTAAGCGTATGTTGGGATGTTCCATGGGGGGGAATGAGCGCTTGCATTTGGTATTAAAATCGAGGTTCCAATTGAAAGGAAAAGTATTGCCGCAATCAAAATAGCTATTGTTTTGTTCTTGATTGTTTGCATTCTTTTTTCTCCTGTTCTTAAAGAAAGGCACAAGTTTCTTATCTATCTAGTGCTTTTCCCCATAGTCCCAGAAGAACTGCAATGTTTGCGCGCTAGGTAATCCTGGCTGGACAAAATACGATGAGATGGCAATTAACGGAATGCAGTGCATTTTTTCAAAAGCCAAAAAGGTTCTCAAACGCCTAAAAAGCCCTCGCATTGCCAAGGCATGCGTATAAAGGATCTGCACATTAGTGTAAGCTTTTAAGCGCTACCTCGGCGTGCTTTCCTTTATCTCCCGCATTTCCCCTTTTTTTATCGAACGTCCGATAACCATTAATCAATTGCGTTTTTCAATTGAAATCTACTCAATTGTTACCGTGTGTGTTTCTTTACTTTCACTAATGTCTTCTACTTTGCTGAAATGCAGTTTCAACGCTTGCCTTTCAAAGAATTCTTGACGTAAATTGATTAGCGGCGCGCCTATCGATTGAGGGAAAGAAATGATTGAGGAAAAGCGGTGGAAGTACCGCAATCATTCATTCAGTATCTCGAGAACCAAGGATCTGAGTTCAGTTTTTGGCATTCCATTGAACTTTTTATAAATTTCGTTCGATTGTTTGGCAGGATGTGTAAGTCCACCTTCCCCAGTAATAGCCTTGAAGTTACCTATTCGCATATTCAGACTTGCAACACTCATTCCAAGTTTTTCTGCCACTTTGTCCCGAGTGAATGGAAAACCTAGATCTTTAAACCTGTAGAGATACAAAACCACGATATCATCATTTTTCGTCCATTTGTGGCGTATCGCTGATTTCAAGTTACTTATCTCCTTTTTGCGTGGCTTTCTTTTCTGTGATTTAGTTTATTAATTTTTGCCCAGCCTCCTTTGCCCTATGTGTCGTGGAAAGTTTTCGTAAAGAAAAGTTTTAAATCTGAATCGAAGAATGAAGAAGTGAGGACTTTATGAGTAAAAAGACAAGCACCGAGATTATAGAACAGAACGGGGAACAAATCAAAGAGAAATATGGTGTCGAAGTTTATCGTTTACTTCATGGTCTTTCTTGCACTAAGTTAGATAAAGAACAAGGATATTTCTTGCTTACTTTAATGGATGAGCTTCTAAAAGCTAAATGACTTGACAAATCTCCATTTTCTGTTTTATAAAAATAATTAAGTAATCTTCTGGCAAATCTGGTAGGGGAATCGAATTGAACGCTCTCTTAAATTGAGACAACACCCGCATTTCCCCTTTTTTGTTGGGTTGCAATATTGACCATTCCTATGTAGGTTCGCAATCAAGTAGTTACGTCGCCACACAAAGGTTGCCTCTGCCAGAGTTGTTTGAAACCAAAATGTCGGATTTACTTCTGTTATACTTGTTGGTTTGAACTAAGGTATTTTCAGAAGTCACCCATTAGAATAAATCCGAAGAATTCAGGGTCTGGCTTATGGGCAACAATTGCAGTTGTCGGTGTTGAGCCATTTTTTATGCCACTTAAAGTTCTCGCAACCTTCTTTGGATTCGCAACACATGCATTGGTCTTCGCTTGTAGCTTTGTTTATCACATCAATTAATTCCTTCTCAGCCTTAGGATCAAGACATAGCTTTTTGACTTGTTTTTCGAACTCACCTGTCAAATGAACAAACTCCTTTGTAATTCTAACCACAAGCGGATATTCTTTAACATAATGGTTCTGGGGGGCAGGACTCGAACGCTCTCTCCATTGGAGACTTCACACGCATTCCCTTTTTTCATAAGAAACTAAGTTTATCAACTACTTTCAGTGGGGAGTGTGAACCGATACTTAGCGGAATCTTGCGATTTTATTGATTCTGTTTTTTCCAAGTCTGATATTGTTTGCGTTGAGTCTCGGCAATCTGTCTCTTATCATAATCTGAAATTTCTGGAAAGAGGGCTTGAATCACCAGTAAAGTTTGGAGTGGAAAACCAGCGATTGGGTCAATCATTGTCTTATCATAAGGCGAAGGGTTGTCAAAATGAAGCATTGGTTCCCCCTCTTCTGACACCCAAAATTTTGTCACGAGAGTTTCAATCGCCCAGTTTTCACCATGAGTAAAGGTGGATAATTTATCATAGAATTCGGTTGTTTCCTTTTTGGGAATATTTAGATTGTGTTTCAGCAAGAGTTACAACCGCATTCCTATAGGAACAGATTTTGAGGTCATTAAACCATCCTTGACCCGTTCCCTTGTTTTGGGCGATAAAGCAGTTTGAAAAGAAATTTTATTATGGAATTAGGTAAGTTTACTGCCACAAATGTTGAAACGTCTGTCTTGGGCAGTAGATGGATCTTAAAAAACAGGCGGCTTCCGAAAACGCTTCAGATGTCCTATTGCGGGTTTATTGAAAGTGACACTTGTGGCAAAAAAGCAAGTTAGGGTTTATAGATAACTAAGTATTTTCTTTCTTTATCCTCTTCAATAGTCAAGCCGTGTTTCTTGGCATGTTCTTCTATCTCTCGATTGTAATCACATTTTATTTGAATTTGATAATGATTAGGCTTCCTTTCGCAAATATGGACGTAGGTAGGGTCAACTAAATTATTAGCGACTAATTCTTTCAACATAGCAATAGCTTCTTTCCTATCCAAGTACGCCCACAAACAACTTGGCGATTATCATTCTATATAATATTTTTGCAAAAAAAGAGTTTGCATGGCTAGAGCAATTAGTGAGCACACGAACCAAGAACAAGGGCTGAAAAGTAAGGTTCTGTTTTTGTTGTATCTTTCGGTTGCCCACAAATAGTTTTAAGAATGTAAAGTACCGAACTTGGGGTATGAACAGAAAGCAAGCCGTTTCAGTCATTAAAGAACTTTTTGAACGATGCCAATTCATCGAAGGCAAATCCCTAAAACTTTTGCCGCCTAAAGGAAACGATGCTCTATCTAATACGTACCAAGTATATGTTCAAGTCAACTCTGACAACTTATTAGCTTCATGCATGGAAGATATTGCTAAAGAACGAAATTTAGCTGTCATGTGCAAAGACGGTTATTGTATAATCTATAAACCCTATCCAGACATGATAAAACCCTAACTCATTTTGATGGGGCGCGGCGCCATTAACTAAAAGTAAATGTTTCAATGTTTTAATTCTACATATTAGAACAAGGCTCGCTTATCAAAAAAGAAATAGCGTTGGTACTCAAGTACCTGTTACGGGGTACCTATGTGCCTGCCACACGAGAACTATATCCAAAACTGCCTTTCCAAGCTTTATTACACATAAGCAAGTCAAAGGTTCCAACTTATCAAAGAGAAATAGCGTCAAATGACATCAGAAAAAGGCGGAGGTACGTGCCTTTTCACTTCCTTGAGGAAAGAAGGAAAAGGAACACGTGTTGTCCTATGGATTAATGCTTGTTTTTTCGTCTGATGGTGATTGTTGCAAAAGCCGCAATAGCTATTGCCAAAATTATGATTACTTCGATTATTAATCCGCTTGATGTTTGACTTGTATTCACTTTTGGCGTGGTTGTTGTGGCTGTTGAGGTGGTTGTGGCTAGAGGAGCGGCAATGTAGGCTGTGAATGTGGGGTCTTGCACGATTTTGTACCCGCCGTATTCGGGATAGCTGGTTATGTAAAAGTAGTTTGCTTTGCTCATATCTGAGATTGTTGCTTGGGCTTTAGCGTAGAGGCTGGGGAACATGTGTGCGACTACGAGCGGCAGAAACCTTGCTAGGGTAGTTTGGTAGTCAAAGAGTGCGTTGCCTGTGAAGTCAGCCGCTTTAGCTGTTCGGGTAACGGCTTGATAGGTGTTGTAGGCGCTTTCGGTTGGGTCTGCAGTGTAGTTGTAGAGGTCGTAGTTTTGATTTGTGCCAAAGTCCGCGTTGAAGATTTTCTCGCCGTCATCAGAATACGTCGCTATTGATGAGGTAGGCGTCTCTGTTTGAGTAGCATTTTCTCCAGAGGAGGTTACGCTGTAAGTCTGGTGGTTCGCCATGATTAATGTTTGATAGTTTATGATGCTCATCTCAATCCCGTGGTTCTGAATGAAGTCATTGATGGTTGTGTCTCCGAGTTTTCTGCCCAATAAACCGTACATTCCTGTGTTGTCATAACGTACCCACAACAAAGGCGAGGCTCCTATGAAAAGGTCTCTCATCCTTCCAATGACATGATTCTCCGTCAAGGTTGCAGTTTGCGCGGCAGGATTAATCGTCAACGTATAGGTGAAGCTTAACTCATCATAAACCGACAAAGCAACAGGGATACTGCTGTCCGAGTGGGGGTTTGATGGGTCAATATATGTTCTCCACCATAATGCAGTCATGTTCGTGTAGGTCATGCCCCACGTCCAAGTAAGATTATCTTCGGAGTGAGTTAGAGGGATGAGTTCAGTTTGGCTATTGAGAGCTGGAAGCGTAGCGTTTAGAAAGCTCAAGTCGTACCCTAGACTAAAAGATGCGTAGAGTGTGTCGTTTATGGTCGGTGACCCGGAGAGGCTTGTGTTCGGGGATTCTTGGAAAGCCATCAACATGAGGAACGTGGATTCTGCTATCACATCTTGACTTTCGTTGGTCTTGTAATGCATTATAATT
>Ga0326728_10010241_pt1 | contig 22061 bp, 20 predicted proteins | sample MB3enrmetagenome_FD_207602 | JGI IMG/M metagenome (GOLD analysis project Ga0326728, IMG submission 207602) | Lab enriched peat soil microbial communities from McLean, Ithaca, NY, United States - MB31MN | ecosystem: Environmental > Terrestrial > Soil > Wetlands > Peat | place: USA: New York... | reverse complement strand
GCTTGTCCGTCAGCATCGGAGCGCCTCGTGGCATCGGCGTTGCCTCCTGCCACTTTATCGCCCGTCCGCAGCCGGCATTCCAAGTACCTCGCTTGATCCCGAATCAGGTTATGAAACAGCTTCTAGGATCATCCCGCGCCAAACAGGCTATTATTGGCCAACCCCCGCGAAAGTAAAATCAATTCAGACGGCAGGCTTGAGGAAGGTTCGGTAGAGGGTGGACCGGGAAATAATAGCTAATATGCCGTTGCAAGACTTCTACACAATGAGGTTATTCGTGGAAACCAGAGTCCTTGCTTGTTTTTTTGTCTTTGCGTCGCTTACCTTTTTCCCCGCTTCCGATCAGGCGCAACAATCGCTTCAGGTATTGCATCATCATGTCCGCCCGGAGGTTTCCAACGGCCAGGCAGCGCTGGTAGGCCCACTGCCGCAAACGCAACGGCTGAATCTGGCTATTATGTTGCCGCAGCGCAACCAAAGCGAACTGACCAACCTCTTGAGCCGGCTCTATGACCCATCCAGCCCCGACTTCCGCCATTTTCTCAGCGTCGATCAGTTCACCGAACATTTCGGCCCTACATCTGAGGAGTACCAGGCCGTAGTCGATTTCGCCCAGGCGAATGGCCTTACCGTGACCGACAGGCCAGCGAATCGCATGATTGTCCCCATCTGCGGCTCGGTAGCGCAGGTCGAAAAGGCATTCAATGTGCGGATGAACAACTACCAGCATCCCACGGAGAGCCGCACTTTTTATTCGCCGGATCGCGAGCCTTCGCTCCACCTGAGCGTACCTGTGGCGCATATCGCCGGATTGAACAACTACTCCTTACCGCATCCTGCCTACACCGTCGCCGGTTCGGCGCCGAATGGTTCTTACCTCTCCAGCGATATGCGAGCGGCTTACTACACCAGCACACTCCCCACCGGCGCTACTCCTCTCACCGGCCAAGGACAGATTGTCGGACTCCATGCGGCTAATGGCTACAACATTAACGATGTGAATACGTACTTCAGCACGGCAGGACAGACAAACAATGTTCCAATCGTCAACGTTCTGCTTGACGGCCTAACGGGGACTCCGATCAGCGGCGGTTCAGGCCTAAATTATGAGTTTGAAATAGAGATGGACATCGAACAGGTGCTAGGCATGGCTCCAGGCTTGAGCCAGCTTCGCGTGTACGAAGGAGTTGTTCCTGAGAACATACTCAACGCAATGGCCTCGGAGAATCTTGCCAAGCAATTGAGTACCTCCGTGACTTGGAGCCAGGGAACGAACGATGATGTCTTCATGGAGTTTGCCGCACAGGGACAGAGTTTTTTTTCGGCTTCCGGAGATGGCGGAGCAAATAGCAGCCTATATCCTGCTGAAGATCCTTGGGTGACGGCTGTCGGCGGGACCAGTCTGATCACGAATGGCGCTGGCGGATCGTGGTCTTCGGAAACGGCATGGAGTAGCAGCGCGGTGGCCCCGCTCCCGGATATGCGATTCCGAGCTACCAGGCAGGGTTAAATGGTGTCAACGGAGCTTCCAAAACCCAGCGCAATGTGCCGGATGTGGCCATGAACGCCAATGATCTCTATGTTTGTTCAGGTGCCTGGACCGGTTGCGCTGACTCCGGCGGAACCAGCGCTTCATCGCCGCTTTGGGCGGGATTTATGGCGCTGGTCAATCAGCAGGCTGCGGCTGCGGGCGAACCGCCTTTAGGCTTTCTCAACCCGTATATCTACGCAATCGGTGAAGGTTCCAACTACGACAGCGACTTCCACGACATCACCGGCGGGAATGACGATTGCTGCGGCCAATCGATCTTCTACAACGCCGGCACCGGCTACGATCTTGTGACCGGATGGGGAAGCCCCAACGGGCAGAACCTGATCAACGATCTGGCACCGCAGGCGGGTCCGAAAGCTCCCAGCTTCACGCTCTCGGCTGCGCCGGGTTACCTGACTATCTACTCCGGCTCTTTCGGTACTTCCACCATTACGGTGAACGGTTGGGGTGGATTTACCGGCAACGTAAATCTCTCTGTCTCCGGCCTGCCCAGCGGAGTGACCGCAACTTGGAGTACAAACCCTACAACTGGAACCAGTGTACTGAAGCTGACCGCGAGCAGTTCCGCCAATACCAATACTGTCAATCCAACCTTGTTAACCATAACCGGCACATCTGGAACTCTAACCGCGATTATCTATATCAATCTTGCGATCTCTCCTGGGCCAACCAATCCCCCAGAGGGCTACGTAACATCGGGCGTGAACTTTGCTGTAGAGGACATTGGAACCCAAAGCGCGCCACAGACGTTGACCTTTACCTTCAACACAGCCGCGACGCTAGGCAGCCTGTCAGTGTTAACGCAGGGAGCAGCAGGACTAGACTTTGCAAACGCCGGCAAGGGAACCTGCGCGGCGAATACCGGATATTCAGCTAGCCAAAACTGCACAGTTAACGTGATCTTCACGCCCAGATTCGCCGGAACCCGATATGGCGCTGTGGTGCTCAATGACACCAACGGCAAAGTAATTGCCACAGGCTATCTCCAGGGAACGGGAGTGGGTCCACAGATCAACTTCCTCCCCAGTACCGAGAGCACGGTTGCATCCCAATCCTCTGGCGGACTAGCTAATCCATCTGGGGTTGCGGTGGACGGAAGCGGCAACGTCTATATTGCGGATACAGGCAATAACCGGATACTGAAGGAGACTGGGTCAGCAGGCAGCTACATCCAGAGTACGATTCCAACTAGCTGCCTGAGTAACCCAGGAGGCGTTGCGGTGGATGGCGCCGGCAACATCTATATCGCCGATACAGTTAATCAACGTGTGTTGAAGGAGACTCAAACTACAGGAGGATACACTGAGAGCGTTATCGCCAGTTTCCCTCTAGACTCTGGAAATTTGATTTCATCGGTCGCGGTAGATGGGAGCGGCAACGTCTATTTCTCTTCTGGCGCCGGAATTGTGTATGTTGAAACATTGTCGGCGGGCAGCTACATACAGAGCAGTATTCAAACTAGCTCATCCCAAATAGGCGGTCTCGCGGTGGATGGGGGCGGCAATATTTATATTGCCGATCTTGAAAACAAGCAGATATTGATCGAAGCATCGTCGGCGGGAGGCTATACCGAAAGCTCACTGTCAATCAGTAGCCCAGTTACACCGAATCCGTTGGGGGTTGCGGTCGATGCGATGGGTAACATCTATATTCCCATCGACTATGTTTTGAATGATACTTTATATTCGGCGATGTTGAAGGAAGCACTGTCAGCGGGCAGCTACACCCAGAGCACCATTGCAACCAGTACATTGGATAGGCCGGCCGGGGTTGCGGTCGATGCGATGGGCAATGTCTATATCGCCGGTGGCGGTGATTTCATTGTGCTGAAGGAAGATTTCACGGATCCGCCCAGCCTGACCTTTGCGGCCACGGATGTTGGGTCTACGAGCAGTGATAGCCCGCAGACGGTGACCGTGGAAAACACGGGCAATGCAGCACTGAGCTTCCCTGTTCCAGCGACAGGAAACAATCCGAGCATAGCGATAAACTTTACTTGGAATAGCAGCGCGACATCTGCATGCCCGTTAGTCGAAAGCGTATCCTCGACGGTGGGAACGCTGGCGGCCGGTGCATCCTGCCTGTTGCCCGTCACCTTTGCACCCGTATCAGCTAGTGCTATCAGTGGTTTGCTGGTGCTAGAGGATAACAATCTGAATGCCGTCTCGCCGGGTTATGCTGCACAGAGCATCAAAATCAGCGGCACAGTTCAGGCCATCGCTGCATCGACTGTCCTGTCAATCAATCCCAGCGGCGGCACATTAGCCGCAGGTTCATCCTACACCTTGACGGCAACGGTCTTGCCTTCGAGCGGCTCGGTAACGCCCTCCGGCAATGTCCTCTTCACCATCGGTTCCGCAACAAAGACTGTAGCCTTGAACTCCTCCGGCATCGCCACCTACACCGGCACAGCCCCAACCACGGCGGGTAGCCTCACATTGTCCGCAGCTTACCAGGGAACAACACTTTTTTTCGCCAGCAATTCGAATACTCTGAATGAAACGGTCGTGATTCCCAGCTTCGCCATCGCCGGCACATCCGTCACTGTCGTCTCCGGCGCAACCACGGCGAATACCTCCACGATCACCGTCACGCCCAGCGGCGGCTTCACCGGCAGTGTGGCGCTGACGGCCGCTATCACATCCAGCCCAGCTGGCACCCAGTATCCGCCCACCTTGAGTTTCGGCTCAACCACCCCGGTAAGCATTAGCGGGTCTAACTCTGGGACAGCTATTCTTACTGTCTCCACTACGGCAGCCAGCAGCGCATCGCTGGCCAATCCTATGCATCACGGATTTCCCGGGTATACCGAGGGCGGAGCGGCTCTGGCCTGCATCCTGCTCTTCGGCATTCCGGCGCGGCGCAGTAGATGGCGGAGCATGGTCGGAATGTCGGCGATGCTCATCATACTCGCCGGCGGTGTGCTTGCATGCGGCGGTGTAGTCAGCGGTGGTAGCAGCAATCCCGGTACCACAGCAGGCGCCTACACCATAACCGTATCCGGCACTTCAGGCGCAACCACAGCAACGAACACGGTCACCCTCAACGTGCAGTAGGCCTACTGGTCCAGCCCAAATCGTATGCAACATTTCAAAGTCTTTCTGCTGGATCGGGCAGGGTTCCGCCCTGGTCGTCAAGCATTTCCCGCTCGTATGCAATGCGGTTTGTGTAGTGGTCAATCCACCGCTGAGTGTGTTCGATGCTGCGCGGATAGGCAGCAAGTGCGGCAGTAAAAACCTCGTCCGGTGTGCGCGGCGCGTAAAGGCTGGGGAAGCTCCCGATCCGATGTTACGGCCGCCGCGGATCCCTGGCTGGATTCCTTTTCTCCCTGCCTTCCCCACGGTTAGACTTTTTTGCGGTTCATTCGGCTTCTCTTACTTCCATGCAATGAATCCACCATTTCCCCTGACATTTCTTTTTAGCGAACTTCTTTGCGCACAATCGGTTGGAGTAAGGTCTTCCAATAGCATATACATATACTGTAATATATATCCGAACAAGGAAACCATATGCCCATTGCGAAGAAAGCCACAGCCCGATCGAAGCGCAGAATCGTTGCTCCGGTGGAGACGCGCACTCAACTCCGTCTCACCGTCGATTCCAAATTCACCAAGAGCCATTTCAGCCAGCTTTTCGCCGTACTCAAAATCCGCAGAAAGAACGCCCTCGCGGAACACATCATCATGAATTTCAAAACCAAGGCTGCACAGGCACAGCTTGTTGCGTTCTATAACGGCCCGTGGCTGAACATTCCATTTCAGAGCATTGACACCGCGTTCGTATTCCCATTGACACACGAGATCGCCGATGAACTGGATCGAGTTGGCGGCGAAATTCTCGGCGGAGTGAATAGGTCCAAGACATTTCGCGTGATGGTGGCCTATTTTGCCGCCGTCCACAAACTCAAGACTCCAGTTCAATCCATATTCGCACAGCCTCGTTAGGGCATCTTGCTGACGGCGACCGCATATCCGCGATCATGAGCTACCTGCCGCCTCTTTCCTGCTGGCGTTGGCGCGGATTTCGATTGCAGTACAGCCTTTTTTGATTCCTCATCCCATCGCATCGGACCCGGCGTATGTGTCCAAACATGTTTTGCTTCAAGGAAGCGCACTGCGGCATCGAGAGTGAACCAATCGCGATACGGTGTATGCGCTCTGAGCGTCTCCATATGGACCTTGTTGAGCATGATGTGAATGTGAAAATGTTTTTTATCGTCGTGCGCGACGATCATGAATTGATGGCCTTCATATCCGAGCGCCTTCATCGTGTGTAGCGCGCAATCTACCCATTGCGGTCGAGTCGGACGCTCACCAGGAGGCCATGCCAGTTCAAAGTGGCAAACAGCATCCTTGCAACGATTATTGAGAGATGCAACCCCTTGCATCTCCATCGCCGCTGTGTCGAAGCCGAGAAGATTCTTCGACATGACCACATCTCCTCGCAACAGAAGTTCTCCGGTGTCGGCATCACGCTCCCGCGTAAGGTATTCCTGAAGCCGTTTGAAGCTGCTGGAGTGTTTTCTCGCTGGCTGCACTTTGGCAATCATCTTCACTTCACCGTGTCCGTCTTGAGCGATCTCATTGCGTTCTGAACAGCCAATAATGTGGAATTCAGTCCCTTCCGCAGACCTTCCTCATCCGGGAGACCTTTGATCTGCGTGAGCAGATGCTTCTGGAGTCCACCGAGTCTTGCAAGTTCTCCTGCGGCCTTCTGGTCCATCGTGGAAAGGATTCGCTTGCCCTGTGCAGACCGCCGGACGTACTCGCTCATCGTCAGGCTCGCACTGTTGGCCTGTTCTCTGAGGAGGGCTTTCTCCTCTTCCGTGATGCGGATTTCGATCCGTGAATTGGTGCCCATTGTTCGTGTGGAATTTGTCATTGTCATCTCCGATTCTGTGGGGTCTCGGGGCGTAGCCCTGAGCAAGATGCGCAACCATTTCTCCGAGTAGCCGCAGGCGAATTGGAGAAATGGTGGTGGCCGGACGAAACCCCGCAGGGGTTTTGTCCGGACAGCGCCTACCTTGCCATTCAGTGTTTAGCCATCAAGCTCTTTGCTCTGATCCCCATCGCCGTTCGTGTTTCTACCCGAGACGATAATACTACATTGATGCTATAATTGACATAATAAATGTATTATACGTGTACATAGTAGCAAAGTGCGGCTGTGAGGAGGCAAAGCGATGGGACCAGAGGGGCATCGTAAGGTGCAGGTATTTTCTTCTGACATTGTGGAGGCTGCTCGTGTGTTGTTGACTCAAAAGACGACAGAATTCGTAAGGTCTAGCGACTGGCGTATTTTCTCTCCCCGCAACACACCCTGAACCCAAATAGGACAGGAACATTTCGCCCGCCGACCCTTCAGCTTGCACTTTTCCCGATGACGACAATAGAGCGTAAGCATAGTGAACCCCCAAGTACATTTTGAGGACGCTATTCTCGCATATTTGGGAAGTGATTGTAAATAATAAACTTAAAGTGGTGGCCAGAGACGGGATTGAACCGCCGACGCCGGCCTTTTCAGGGCCGCGCTCTACCACTGAGCTATCTGGCCTCAGTGCAAACTTCTAGTTGCAATTTCCTGCGCGGATTCCGGCATTGCCGGAGGGTGTGGGCTATTCCACAAACAGTCTGCTGCAACAACTTCAGACAGTATACCAATTCCCCTCTTTCACGCCAAACCCGGCTCGCAAACGCCCGGCGAATCGCATCAGCTTTTCCGCGATCAGACCCTCGCCACAGCGGCCGTAGCCGTTCAATGCCGGCCTGCTCTACACTGAAAGGCATCATGCGCCGCCCAGTTTACCTTGCCTCCTGTTTCGCTGTTGCCGCCCTGACCGCCGTTTTCCAAGTTCCTGTGTGCGCCCAGACAACTCCCTCGGAAGCCCGCGCCACGCGCGCCTACCAGACCGCCGTTCACGACGGTCCGCAGGCCCTGCGCGCCTTTCTTGACCAGTTCCCCAAGGGCGCCGATCTACATGTTCACCTCTCCGGCGCGGTCTATGCCGAGAGCTTCATCCGCGATGCCGGTGAAGACGGCCTGTGCGTAGACCCGGCAGCCCTCAGCTTTGCCAAGCCTCCCTGCACGCCGCCGCTCACGCCGGCCGCGCAGGTCGCTTCCAATCAGGAACTCTACGACCGCTTGGTCAACGCCTTCTCCATGCGCAGCTTCGTTCGCACTCCCGGCTTCAGCGGGCACGATCAGTTCTTTTCCACCTTCGGCCGATTTGGCGGGCTGAGCAAGAAGCACATTGGCGAGTGGGTGGACGAGGTGGCCAGCCGCGCCGCCGAGCAGAATCAGCAATATGTGGAGCTGATGGAGACGCCGATCTTTTCACACGCCGCGCAGATGGCCCAACAAAACCCCTTGAGCCGGGATCCTTCCCGTGAGGACTTTGCCCGGTACCGCCAGACGCTGCTCGCTCTCAACCTGCGCGACGAAATCTTTGTAGACCGCGAGGATGCGCGAGCCGCCGAGGCGCTGCGCCTCCAGATCGAGCACTGCGGAACACCACAGGCCACTCCCGCCTGCCAGGTGCAGGTTCGCTACATCTATCAAATCTTGCGCGGCAATCCGCCCGAGCAGGTCTTTGCACAGACGCTGCTGGGTTTTGAAACCATCCAGGCAAGCATGGACGCCCACGAACCCAGCTACGTGGGCATCAACTTCGTCATGCCCGAGGACGGCTTCATCTCCATGCGCGACTACACCTTGCAGATGAAGATGCTTGACTACCTGCACTCCGTCTATCCAAAGGTACATATCAGCCTGCACGCCGGCGAACTCGCGCTGGGCCTTGTGCCGCCCGAGGGCCTGCGCTTCCACATCCGCCAGGCCGTGGAACTGGGACACGCCGAGCGCATCGGCCACGGCGTGGACGTAATGTATGAGAACGACGCTCCCGGCTTGCTCAAGGAGATGGCCCAGAAGCACGTGATGGTCGAGATCAACCTGAGCTCGAACGAGGGCATTCTGGGCGTCAGGGGCTCCGACCATCCCTTCCCGCTCTACCGCGCCGCACACGTTCCCGTTGCGCTCTCCACCGACGACGAAGGCGTCAGCCGCATCGACATCACTCGCGAATACGTCCGCGCCGCCCTCGACTACCACCTCAGCTACCAGGATCTGAAGCAGTTGGCCCGCACCGGCATGGAGCACAGCTTCCTGCCTGGTGAGAGCCTCTGGGACGCCCCCGACGTTTTTACCATCCCCGCCGCTGCCTGCAAGGGACAGCCGCTCGGCCAGGACAAGCCCGCCGCCGAGTGCAAGACCTTCCTCGACGGCAGCGAAAAGGCCGCCGCCCAGTGGGAGCTTGAACGGCGGTTCCGCGTGTTTGAAGCGAAGTTCTGATCTCCTTGAGACAGAATGTGGAGACTCTTCCGTGCGCGTTGACAGGGAGGTAACCTCGCGTCGCCACGCCCAATCCGTGTGTCTCGGGCCGCTTGCGCCGGTTATCCTCAGAGGGGGGCATCTCCGTGCTTCGGAGATCACGGAAAATACTGATCAAAAATAGACCCAATCCGGACGACGGGTTGAGCAGACCGCGCCATTGCTCGCCGGCATCTGTCCGAATCGTCGTTTTTCTGGCATTCTTCGGGCTTGCGGCGACCGTGTGGTCTCAGCAAACCTTGCCGCCAGCGCCGGTTCAGGCAGCCAATGCAGATTTACTGCCCGCGCCCGAGGCGCAGGCGGCCCCAGCGCAACAGGCCTCCGGCAAGGGTCTGCCGGGCAGCATCCACGGCGTGGTGGTGGACCGGGAAGGAACCGTCTGCGAAGGCGCCCGCATCGACCTCACACTGACCGCCTCCACTCCTCCGTATGTGAGAACCGCAACATCCGACAACACGGGCCGCTTCGATTTCTCCGGCATTCCTGCAGGCGCCTTTACGCTGACCGTCTCCACGGCAGGATTTGCCACCCAGGCCGTATCCGGCGTCTTGCATGCGGGCGAGAGCTACGAAGCGCCGCCGATCGGGTTGCTGGTTTCCACAACTCAAAGCGAAGTGCAGGTGTCGGCATCGCAAGAGGAGATTGCCCAGGAGCAGTTCAGGGAAGAAGAGGAACAGCGCGTACTCGGCGTCATCCCAAACTTCTATGTCAGCTACGCGCCTGACGCGCCGGCTCTTACTTCCAGGCAGAAATTTCATCTCGCCTGGAGGTCTTCGATCGATCCGATCACGCTTCTGGCAACAGGGTTTTTCGCGGGAATCGAGCAGGCCGGCAACGATTACAGCGGTTATGGACAGGGCACGCAGGGCTACGCCAAGCGCTTTGCGGCCAATTACGCCGATAACGTCATCGGCACAATGATCGGCGCCGCCCTACTGCCCTCTCTGCTGAAACAGGACCCGCGCTACTTCTATAAGGGGAGCGGGACCACGCGATCGCGCTTTCTCTATGCCGTTGCGAATTCGGTTGTCTGCAAAGGCGACAATGGACACTGGCAAGCGAACTACTCCGGCCTTTCCGCCAGCCTCGCGTCGGGAGGCATCTCGAACCTCTACTACCCGGCAGCCAATCGCAATGGAGTGTCGCTGACCTTCGAGAATGCCGGCATTGGCATAGCCGAGAGCGCCGTCCAGAATCTATTCCAGGAGTTCGTGCTGCGCAAGTTGACGCCCAAACTCCCCAATTACGGCTCGTCGAAGCCATAGAGTATTTCCGGAAAACGTTATAGAACGCAAGCAGGCGGCCCGCGTTTCTAGAGCAAGGCCCTGGGGCGGCGTGGATGGGGCGTCTATTCCCAGGGCGTGACCAGATCCGTGAGCCGGGCCCGTGAGCGTCGGCGAACTCGGGCCGAATCGTCCTTCCACGGGCGGCGTTTCCGGCATACACTCACCCCATGGACAACGAACGCATCCGATCGTTTTGTCTCGGGCTGCCGCACGTCAAGGAGACCCTCAACTGGGGCCATGTCCTGGTCTACTGGGTCGGCGATCGCGAGATCGGTGGCAAGATGTTCGCGCTGACCAACGCCGATGGCATGGAGATCCCCGTGCTCAGCTTCCACTGCGGGGCAGAGCGCTACCACGAGCTGCTGGAAAACGAGGGAGTATACCCGGCGCCACACCTGGCGAGAGCCTGGTGGGTCGCTTTGGAGCGGTGGGATGCGCTCCGCCCGCGCGAAATCGAGGACGAACTGACCCGCGCCCACGCGCTTATCTACGAGAAGCTCCCCAAGCGCACCAAAGCCGTGTTGGCGCAGCCTGAAAAAGAGCGGGCCAAGCTGATCCGCGAGCGCAAAAAACTGCTGGTTGCGCGTGCCAAATGAGCAGTGACAAAGCCTTGGCTTGTGTGGAAAAAAGCAGGAGGACGGGAGTGATTCTGGAGGGTGCGGAAAGCAAACGAGGGCAGGGATTACTCCCAGCCCTCGTGAGTGTTTGCTAGATTCTGCCTGAACCTGGCCTATGGGTTTAGAGCGGCTGCACGTCGGCAGCCTGCCAGCCCTTGGGCCCCTTCACCACGTTGAACTGCACGGCTTGACCTTCCTGCAGGCTCTTGAAACCACTCGAGTTGATTGCAGAGTAGTGCACAAAGACGTCTTCGCCGTTCTGGCGCGAAATAAAGCCAAAGCCCTTCGCGTCATTAAACCACTTCACAGTGCCTTGTTCCATTTTGATCGTATTTCCTGAATTGAATTGCGCTGGATGAATCGGAGCGACCACTGGCAGAATCTTGCTTGGTTGGGCGAGTGCTGCTCACGCCCGCTTCGGCTCGAACGCTGACGATAGTGTAACATCCCGGCGGAGAAAGGTCATAGGAAATCTCGTCCCTCGTTCCACCTCTTGATTCCCCTTTCCGGAACCGGTTGGCTGTTATGGGCCTACAATCGCGCACCCCGGCTGTGATACTGTGAGAGGTCGCCATGTCCAAAGACCCTGTACCCCATTTGTTGTCGCGCGCCACGGATTTGCTTGAAAGGCAGTTTGGAGCATTGCCCGCCTTTGAACCGGCCTGCGAGTCCACTGCCGGCCCGGCGGCAATGGAGCAGATTCTGGAAGACGTGGCGCAGCGGCTGGAGGACAACTACCCCTACTTTCACCCGCTCTATGCCGGGCAGATGCTCAAGCCGCCGCATCCGGTGGCGCGGGCCGCTTATGCGCTGGCTATGACAATCAATCCGAACAACCACGCACGCGACGGCGGCCGGGCTAGTTCGGAGATGGAGATCGAGGCAGTCCGGGAGATTGCCGGAGTCTTCGGGTGGACGGAGTTTCTGGGGCATCTTACTTCGGGTGGCACCCTGGCCAACCTGGAGGCGCTGTGGGTGGCCGGACAACTGGCGCCGGGCAAACGAATTGCCGGGTCAGAGCAGGCGCACTATTCCCACAAGCGCATCTCCGCAGTGCTGAAGCTGGACTATGTGGGCATTCCTTCCGACAACCGCGGGCGCATGAACCTGGAAGCACTGGAAGACGAACTGCGCAAAGGCGATGTGGGCACGGTGGTGGTGACGCTGGGAACGACAGCGATGGGCGCGGTGGACCCGCTGGACAAGGTGCTGGCGCTGCGCGAACGGTACGGCTTTCGCGTGCATGTGGACGCGGCTTACGGAGGCTACTTCCGGCTGATTCCCGAGGTCCTGGACGAGTCGGCGCGACGGGCTTACGCAGCGGCGGAGGCGGTGGACTCGATCGCGATTGACCCGCACAAGCACGGGTTGCAACCCTTCGGCTGCGGGTGCGTGCTTTTTCGCGATCCGGCGGTGGGGCGCTTTTACAAGCATGACTCGCCATATACCTACTTCACTTCAAAGCAGTTGCACCTGGGCGAGATCAGCCTGGAGTGCTCGCGGGCCGGGGCGGCGGCAGTGGCCTTGTGGGCGACGCAGCGGCTCTTGCCGCTGAAGCCAGGGGGCCAGTTTGCACGCGGGCTGGCTCGCGGCCGGGTGGCGGCCGTGGAACTGGACCAGCGGCTGCGGCAAGATCGGCGCTTCCAGACGCTTGCAGCCGGGGCGCCAGAGCTTGATATTGTTGTGTGGAAGGTGAATCAGGAGACGCCGCGGCGGGCTTCCGAACTGGCGCGAGCGATTTTTGATGCGTGCGCCACAAGAGATTTGCACCTGGCCCTAGTAGAATTACCGCTGACATGGTTTTGTCCTGTGGCAGTGTCTGAACCGGGGAGTTGCACGTCCAATGACGCTGAATCAGTGACCTGCCTTCGCTCGGTGTTGATGAAGCCCGAGCACGAGACGTGGCTGGACAGGATTTGGGAGAGATTGACCGCGAGTTGCGCGGAAGTCATGGGAGAGTAGGACGGATGGCAGAAAAAGGCGGGGTAGTAGCCGCAAAAGAAAACGTTCTCACTCAAGCGGGAGATTGTTCCTTGAGCATTTTGCCCTGCTTGGGCGGCAAGATCGCTTCCATCCGAGTGAGGGATCGCGAGTTACTGCAGGCGCCGCTGACCGCATACGCTCCGCGCACCCGGATCATGCCGTTCGATGCGGGCGACGCCAGCGGATGGGACGAGTGCCTGCCTTCCGTGGCTGGATGCTCGGTGGAAACCGTCGCCGGGCCGGTCGAGATTCCGGATCACGGCGACCTGTGGCGCACAGTGTGGTCAGAGAGCAGGGAACAGGGCGCAGTAGATGGGGTTACGAACTCCACTGCGTTGCGCGGGGAGTGTTTCTCTCTGCCGCTTAGGCTGGAGCGGACGGCGGCGCTGGCCGAAGCAGGCAAGGGTTGGCAATTGCGCCTCGACTACACGGTGACCAACACTGGCGGCTATCCGGTCCCGTGGTCCTGGGGGGCGCATCCCCTGTTCACGGCTCAGGCGGGAGACAGGATCGTCCTGCCGAGTTCCATTCATTCGCTGCGGTTGGAGGGTTCCGGCGGAGAGAGGCTGGGAAAGGCCGGCGATCTGGTCGCATGGCCCATCGCCAGGCTGGCGCATGGCGGAGAGGCCGACCTGAGCGTGGCTCAACCTCTGGAGTCGAATATCGGCGACAAGTTGTTTGCCGGTCCGCTGACCGGCTCGGAAAACTGGTGCGCGCTGGAGCGGCCCCAGGCGGGTGTGCGCATCAAGGTCAGCTTTGATACGGCGGCGACGCCCTATCTGGGATTGTGGCTCTGCTACGGCGGCTGGCCGGAGAGGCCCGGACCGAAACAGATGTGCGTTGCGCTGGAGCCCACGACGGCGCCCGTGGACTCATTGGCTCAAACCGGGCCGTGGTCGCGTGTTCTGGCTGCCGGCGACAGTTTTTCATGGTTCATGGTTGTTGATATCGAACTCATCTAGGATGTGACACTTATGCATGACCCTCAAGCTTTGCGCTCGATGCACATTGCCCGCTTCCACGCCGTACCGGCGATCTTCGTCGCTCCAGGCCGCGTAAATCTGATCGGGGAGCATACCGATTATGCGGAGGGCTTTGTGATGCCCGTGGCCATCAACTTTGCCACTCTGGCTGCCATCTCGCCGCGCTCCGACGGAAAAATTGTTCTTTACTCGGAGAACTACGGCGAAGAAAAGACTTTTGAGGCCGCCGCGCTGCCCGCCAAGGCCAGCAAAGACTGGAGCGATTACCCGATGGGCGTGGTTGCCATTCTCACCGGCGAGGGCCACAGGATTCCCGGCTTCAGCCTGAGCCTGTGGGGCGATGTGCCTCTGGGATCGGGGCTTTCCAGCTCCGCCGCGCTTGAAGTGGCCACGGCGCTGGCGGTGCTTTCGCTTGTTGGCGCGAGCTATCCAGGGCCGGTGCTGGCGCGGCTCTGCCAGCGCGTGGAGAACGAGTTCGTCGGTGCCAACTGCGGCATCATGGACCAGTTCATCTCCGCCAACGGCAAGGAGAATCACGCTCTTCTGCTCGATTGCCGCGATCTCAGCTTCCGTCTGGCGCCGATTCCGGCCAATGTGGCGCTGGTGATTGCCAACACCATGGTCAAGCACTCGATTGCCGGGGGCGACTATCCCACGCGCCGCCGCGAGTCAGAGGCAGCCTGCGCCATCATCAACAGTCATCGCGGCCACGTGCCCTTTCTGCGCGACGCGACTCTCGATGACCTGGAAAAGTGGGGCCGCGAGATGGATCCCAAATCGTACCTGCGCGCCAAGCACGTCATCACGGAAGACTTGCGCACCGTGGCCGCGTCAGAGGCTCTGTTGAAGGGCGACATGAAGGAGGTCGGCCGCCTGATGGCCGAGGCGCACATCAGCTACAGCAAGGACTTCGAGGGCAGTTGCGACGAAGCCGACCTCATGGTCGATCTGGCCAATGAGCTGCCCGGCCTGATCGGCGCGCGCCTCACCGGCGGCGGTTTTGGCGGCTGCACCATCAATCTCGTGGAGCAGGACCAGGCCAAAGCCTTTGCCGCGGAACTGGGCCGCCGGTATGCCGCCAAAACCGGCATCACGCCCGAGATTCACATCTGCCACGCCTCCGACGGCGCTCACCGCTTGTCGTAGGACCTCCGGACTGCTTGTTTGCGCCCCCAGGTCAACAGCCTGAGGGCGTTTTTATATGATTACCTCGGCCGCTGCTTCTCCACGCGGGATGAAGACTACCGGCAGAAACCATCGGTAACACTCGTTCGACATGGCCCAAGGCGGCCAGTCGGTCGTCGCTTGCGCGTTCAAAAACGCGTTTCTTGGTAAAATCGTATGGAGTTTGCTCCGAAAACGGCCGGGCGAGATCGCCAATGCCCGGCCGATCGTTTAGGCTTCTCTATTTCCCAGTGCGCCGCTTCTCAGTCCGGAAGCGCCGCGGAGACACAAAGACCATGCAACCGACATCATCGAAACCGTTTTCATACGAGACATTCCCGGCTTCGGGCCTGGTCGCGTACTTCTCTATGGAGATCGCGATCAACCCCGCCATGCCCACGTATTCAGGGGGCCTGGGAGTTCTTGCCGGAGACACTCTGCGCTCGACGGCCGACCTGGGCGTTCCCCTGGTGGCCTTCTCGCTGGTGCATCGCAAGGGCTACTTCCAGCAGCATCTGGACGCAGCCGGCATGCAGCGTGAAGATATCCAGCCGTGGAATCCGGCGGACTTCTGCACCGAGGAGAAGGCGCGTGTAACGGTTTCAGTGGAGGATCGCATTGTCACGGTTCGCTGTTGGCGCTATGAGCTGGTGGGGCGCTACGGGCACGTGGTGCCGATCTACCTGCTGGACACGGATCTGGAAGAGAACACAGGTTGGGATCGCGGCCTGACCGATCACCTGTATGGCGGCGACACGAACTACCGGCTGCAGCAGGAGATTGTGCTGGGCATGGGCGGGGTGCGCATGGCGCACGCGCTGGGTTTCCGTGTAAACGTGTATCACATGAACGAGGGCCACGCGGCGCTGCTGACTTTGGGGCTGTTGGAACGACAGTTGGGCGGCGGGCCGCTGGTTGCGGCCACGGAAACCGACATGGAGCAGGTGCGGAAGAAGTGCGTTTTTACCACCCACACGCCGGTTCCTGCCGGACACGACCGCTTCTCCACCGAGCAGGCCATCCGCATCCTGGGCGGCGACCGGACGGCGCGCCTGGAAAAGCTGGGCTGCTTTCGCGATGGAATGCTGAACATGACACTGCTGGCGCTGCGCTTTTCGCGCTACGCCAACGGCGTGGCCATGCAACATGCCAAGGTCTCCCGCGAGATGTTCCCCGAGTTCACGATCAACTCGATCACCAACGGCGTTCACGCGCCCACCTGGGTTTCGGAGCCGGTCCGGCAGATGCTGGATGTGCATTTGCCCTCGTGGAGGCGCGACACGCTTTATCTGCGCAACGCCATCGACCTGCCCGAGCAGGAGATTCTCGATGCCCATGCGCGCGCCAAGGGTGCGCTGCTGGTTGAGGTGGCCGAGCGTACCGGACTGGTGCTCAATCCCAAGGTGCTTACGCTGGGCTTTGCGCGGCGTGTGGCCACCTACAAGCGCGCCAATCTGCTGTTTACCGACCCCAAGCGGCTGGCGGAGATCGCCACGGCTGCCGGTGGGTTGCAAATCCTCTACGCCGGCAAGGCACATCCCCAGGACGAGCCCGGCAAGGCGCTGATTCAGCAGGTCGTCGAGGATGCCGCAAAGCTGTCGAACGATATGCTGCGCATCGTTTATCTGGAGAACTACGACTGGAACCTGGGCGCGCTGCTGACCGCGGGCGTGGATGTGTGGGTGAACACGCCGCGCCGGCCTTACGAGGCCTCGGGCACCAGCGGCATGAAGGCCGCGCTGAACGGCGTGCCGAGCCTGTCGATCCTGGACGGGTGGTGGATCGAGGGCTGCATTGAGGGCTTCACCGGATGGGCCATCGAAGACGGCGCAAACGATGCCGAAGAGGCCAACTCGCTCTACCACAAGCTTGAAACCTCCGTGGTGCCGCTCTACGAGTCGCCCGAGAAGTGGGCCCGCCTGATGCGCAACACGCTGGCCTTCAACGCCTCCTACTTCAACACCAATCGCATGGTGAGGCAGTACACCTGCAACGCCTACTATCCTGTGAAGCTGATCGAGCAGCCCAAGGTGCGGGAAGAAGTCTTCGCGGACTGATGTAGCAAGTCAGCAAGTCAGCTGAAGCCCCGCGTTTCCGTGCATCCGCGGAAACAGTGGGGCTTTTCGATGAATGCCATATCCGCTGACCTTACCCCATCGGCTGGCGCAGGATCGTCTTCAGCTTCTCCTGCGCGGTGCGGCGCGGATCGCTCAGATAGATCTCGTGATGTTTTCCGCGCAATTCCTTCCCCTTGGCGTGGATGAAGTCGTGCATCCGCTGGATGGTGGGGCCCTCGGCGGAAAACGGACCCACGTGCAATATCTGCGCGGATGGGCCCTCTACGAGCTTTTCGAAGCGTACCCGGTCGAGCGCCGCGGGATTCTTCTTCTTGCGCACTTGATCGAAGGCCGCGTCTACATCCGCCTGCGCGATGGCATCCGGTTGCAGAATCATCGCCGTCCATTTCCAGCTTGACTTGTCAGCCTGGTAGAAGACGCGCGGATCGTCGGCCCACCACAGGCCCTCCAACGGCATGACGCCGTAGTCGATGGCGCGGGGGCTCTTCTTGAGCGTGAATTTGAGCGTGTAAGAGAGCGAGTAAAGCGCCTCGACAGCCTCCTGAAAGGCCTGGGAGGTGTTGGGGTTGCCCTCGCCGTCCACCATGAGATAGGTGAGCGGGGGAACGTCCACGGCGACGACGGCGTCCGCCTTCGCTCCGTAAAGTTGCTTCCATTGCTTCTTCAGATCGAGTTTTTCCATGCTCTACCTCCATACGGGCGAATTGCGGGTGTCACGCCGCTGGATGCTGCGGCGCTCCCGTTTGTGGACGGATCAACTCTTCTTGCCATCGAACAGCCGGTGCCAGACACGCCAGGTGAAGCTATGCAGGAGGTGGGTCTGCTTGGCTTTGAGGGCGTTGTAAGAGCGTTCCACATAGATGTCGAACTCGGGGGGCCAGCCGATGGTGGAGCGGCGCTCGGAGTAGTCGCCTTCGGCCCACTTGGCCAGCACCGCCTTGTAGCCCACCACATGGGTGACAAAGTCCAGCAGGCACTTGGGCATCTGCTCCTCGACAATGAGGTAGGCCTTTTTGATGATGATCTTCTCGCGCTCGTCGTTAAGGGGCATGAAGATGGTGGTCATCCACAGCACCCACTCCTTCATCTCGTCGTCGAGAATGGGAAAGCTCTGCGTCTTGCCCTGCTTCTTGAGCAGAGACCGGTAGGCGATGTTGCCCGCCTGCGAGGCGACATAGAGCGGGCCGTAAAACTCATTCAGGCGCCGGTTTACGAGCTCCAGCTTGTCCCTGCGGCGGGCCAGCATCTGGGCGCTCATGAACGTGGCCAGATAGCCGACAAGCGCCAGAAGAATGGTGACTACGGCTGCGTTTTGCAGAAGGCTCGAAGAAAAGAACGCCGAGAAATCCATTGTTTAACCCCGGCAGCGAGTATAACGCGGCAGCGGCGCGGAGGCTGGGCTGTTTCTCTTGAAGCGGCGGCTCACAGCCCGCCGTGGAACCGCCCGAATGTATGGGCCAGCATCAGCGACATGAGCAGGACGCCCGCTCCGAGGACAAGCGCGTGCCGGGTGCTGCGCAGATTGAAGGCGCCGACGCGGCACACCAGCAGGTAGGCGATGGCAAGGTTGAAGAGGCCCCACAGAACATTGACCGTCGAGGAAGACAGGCCTACGCCCGGCGGCGATGCAAAGGGGCTCTGGAAGGCATGGCCCGATATTCCATTGCCGAGATGGGGCAGGGCGTTGGCGAGGAACGCGCCACCGAAGAAGTACGCGACAGAGTGATACCAGCGCATCATGGCTTTCTCCCGTCTTGCCAGCCGATAATAGCAGATCCTAGCTTGAGCCCAGGTAGATGAATCGGGCCAGAAAGAGAACGGCCAGGACGTAGAGCAGCCAGTCCTGCTTGCGGAATTTGCCGGTGGCCAGGTGGAGCACGGCCCAGGCGATGATGCCGAAGCCCAGCCCGTTGGCGATCGAGTACGTAAAGGGGATGAGCACCAGGGTGAGAAAAGCGGGAACCGCAACCAACGGCTTATGCCATTGAATCTCGCCGATGGAGGCGAGCATGAGCGAGCCGACCAGGATAAGCGCGGGAGCGGTAGCGGCCGGGGGCACAATGCCTACAAACGGAGCGGCGCCGATGGCTCCCAGAAAGAGCAGGCCTGTGACGATGGCGGTGATGCCCGAGCGGCCGCCCGCGGCCACTCCGGCCGTGGATTCGACGTAGCTGGTCACGGTCGAAGTTCCGGTGAGGGAACCGAAGACGGTAGCGGTGGCGTCGGTGAAGAGGATGCGGTTCAAGCGGGGAATCGAGTGGTCTTCGGAAATCAGCCCGGCCCTCTTGGTGACGGCCACCAGGGTTCCCAGGTTGTCGAAGAGGTCCACAAAGAAGAAGACGAAGACAATCTCTAGCAGGCCCTTGTTGAGCGCGCCGCGGATGTCGAGCTGGAAGGCGGTCTGAGACAGGCTGGAAAAGCCTCCGGCGGCGGGCGTCCAGTGCGTCAGGCCCAGCGCCCAGGCTGCGCCGGTGATGGAGAGGACTCCGATCAGTATGGCGCCGCGGATCTTCCTCACTTCAAGAGCCACCATCAGGATGAGGCCCACAAGAGCCAGAATCGTGGTGGGGTTGCGGATGTTGCCCAGGCCGACCAGGGTATTTGCGTCGGCCACCACCAGGCCGGCCTTTTGAAAGCCCAGGAGGGCGATGAAGAGGCCGATGCCGCTGGCTACGGCGGCGTACAGCTCATGAGGAATGGCGTGCAGGATCATCTGCCGGATGCCGCAGGCAGTTAGCGCGAGAAAGATGACGCCGGAGAGGAAGACCGCTCCCAGGGCCGTCTGCCAGGGAACGTGCATCTTGATGCAGACCGCGTAGGCGAAGTAGGCGTTGAGGCCCATGCCGGGAGCCAGCGCGATGGGATAGCGCGCCACGATGCCCATCATGATCGAGGCCAGGCCGGCCGAGAGGCAGGTGGCCGCGGTCACTGCGGCCAGGGGCATTCCGGCGGCGGCCAGAATGGCCGGGTTGACCAGCACGATGTAGGCCATGGTCAGGAAGGTTGTAACGCCGGCCAGAACTTCCGTGCGCCAGTTGGTTCCGAGACGCGTGAATTCAAAATAGCCTTCGAGTCGATTGAGCATAGGCGGGTACTACTAGGAGAACACACCCAGGTCCACCCGGCCAACCACCTGCGGAGGAGCCAACTGCCTTCGGCGGGAAGAACGAAGGGGTTCGGTTCCCCCCTTCGCCAGAAACGCGGTCGGGTGGACCGGGTCTGACCAACCCAAAATGATTGGGTGCCCCGCTTTTGAAACCTGGGAAACCACTTCCAAAAGTCACTCTTGTCCAAGGCAGCATTTTCTGTGAATTGAGCGGTTGATTTCACAGGACATAGATATCCTCTCCCTGCGATAGCATCAGGTTTCTTCGATGCTCGCACTTGAGGACCTTCTACGTTTCCGGCATCCTGCTGTCCAAGTTGTGATCGTGTAAGTGCTGCGCTACTGGCTCAAGTGGATGCTTGCATTTCTTCTGCTGTCCAACTCACGGCTACCACAGCAGTGGCATGGGTAACTGCTCGTCCAGTTGCTTTGCCGCCGCCGGCCCCTCCAGCGGATTGTTGAGCCACGCCCACAAGTCCCTGAAGATGAACAGTTGCTGGCGCAGCAGAGACGCAACATTCGACAGCGGCCAGCCAAAGCTGGACTTCATCTGCAGGTATTTCAAGATCAGCATCGCGATCAAGGCCGAACAGATCTGCGCCTTGACCGCATTAGCACTGGTGCCCAGAAAGGACTTCACTCTTGCGGTTTGCTTCAGCGCTTTGAAGAAGAGTTGCACGGCCCAGCGTTCCTTAAGAGAGCAGCCACCGTCGAAGCCGCCAAGTGCAGAAGGTTGGTGAAGAACACCAGGATTTCCTGCTTGTTCGCGTTCCAGTACTCGAGGTGCCGAAACAGTACCGGCGCCTCGCCATCCTCGTCCAGAGCAGGCAGAGAGACGATTTGGTCGCTGAGCACGTTGCCATTTTCCGGGACCGCGCACACCTCGACCGTCGTGTAGACCGTGTTGGTCTTCATGCGCGTCACGAAGAAGAGCGCGCTAGAGAATTTTCTGTTCAAGTGTTAACAAGACTTTGGGCGCCCCTTTCACCGGTTTTTTGGCGAAAGGATGGGAGACCACGAACCCTTCCGCGATAAAAACAAAACGAAAAGGACGGCGGGATTGGATTCTCGGCTCCCATCCTTCGCAAGCCGGGACTCCGAACTGTCCCACCCTTGTCGCAAAAACAACAACGCGGCGAGGATCGTGCACCAGTTTCAGTCACTGTGAAAATCGCCTACTCTTATTTCGTCTCCGGGCCAACCGGCGCCGGCGTGGGCGGCTCGCCACGCAGGATATCCAACGCCGCCGGAGGCAGCGGCTTGTCGGCGTTGGCCAGCAGCAGACTGACTTGCCACATCTCGGTCTCGGTCAGCACGCCCTTGTAAGACGGCATGCCCGTCAGCCGGATGCCGTTGGCCACCTTCCAGTACGTCTCGCCCGGCGGGTCGTCGCTTACCCCTATCATGGTTTCCGCGCCATGGTGGTGCATCTCCAACAGCGGCGGCGCATCGGGGAACATGCGCGCGCCAAAAACAGAAGGCTTGCCGTGAAAGCCGTGGCAGACGGCGCATTTCTCACTGTAGACGTGCGCGCCCGCGACAAGATTGCCCTCATCGGCCTGGATGGGAGGGGTCTTTGCCAACTCGCGGCCGATGCGCGCATCGAGCGCCATCCCGGTAAGCAGCCGCTCCTGGGGCAAGGGAGGGTCGTCCACGGCTACGGGCACATGGCCAAATCTGAGCCATCCCAGCACCGCAAGCGGCACCAGCACAACACCCAGCAGAACTCCCAGCAGCAGACGCATCATTTTCATTCCAGCCTCCGTTGCACTTCATCCTAGTCATCATGGAGTGACCGGTTCCAATGCGCTGGCCGTGGGTTAAGCTGTGAGCCGAGAAGGATCACAGTTCAGAGCCACAAGCGGAGAGGAACCGGTCATGAAGGAAAAGGTACGATTTTTGG
>Ga0326728_10010239_pt1 | contig 22064 bp, 22 predicted proteins | sample MB3enrmetagenome_FD_207602 | JGI IMG/M metagenome (GOLD analysis project Ga0326728, IMG submission 207602) | Lab enriched peat soil microbial communities from McLean, Ithaca, NY, United States - MB31MN | ecosystem: Environmental > Terrestrial > Soil > Wetlands > Peat | place: USA: New York... | reverse complement strand
GCGGCTGTGGCGAGCGCTTCCTGCTCGAAGCGGCGCAAACGGTCGGCATCGAGCGAGAGTGCCTGGGGCAGCACTTTTATGGCGACTTCGCGGCGCAGGCGAGAATCACGAGCGCGGTACACCTCGCCCATGCCACCCGCGCCAAGAAGAGAAACGATTTCGTAAGGCCCCAGTTTCGTGCCAGAAGCGAGGTTCATCTGTGGGCGAGATTATAACCTGAAAGGCAGTTGCCAGTTGGCAGTTCTCAGTTTTTAGCTCCCGGCTCTGGGTTCTCCACACTGGCAACTGGCAACTGGCAACTGGCGACTGGCAACTAGTTTTCGCTCTCCACCGGCTTGGCTTTGGGCGCGGGCAGGGCCTTCGTCGGCTTGCCCGGAACAGCTGGAGGCTCGGGCGGCGCGGGTGGCGCGACGGCCACCGTGCCTTTGCGAATCTCGATGTCTCCGTGGTCGCAGTTGATGGCCACGTGAGGTCCATCGGCGCCGATCGAACCGCTGGCACTCGACTCCTTGTCGTGGCTTTCCACCTTGATCTCGTCGAAGTCGGAGTGAATGTCGCCCTCGCGCGTGCGCGCTTCCACCTTGAGCGCGGTTTTCGGCGGTACGGCAAGTTGCACGTCGCCCTTGCGGTTATCGATCTGAATGCTGCCCGGTTTTTGCAGGCCGATATCGACCGATCCGTTGTTGTTTTCGAGCCGCAGGTCTCCGGTGAAGCCTTCGAGCGTGATGTCTTTGGAGCGGGTCTTTAAATGCATGGGGCCGGTCAATGAGTCGGCGCGCAGATTTTCGGAATCGAGATCGAGACGGCCGTCGAGCCGGGTGAAGTCCATATCGGTGCGAGGAGAATGAAAGCCGACACTCTTGCTCACGCGTACGACGCGCGTGCTCGAGTAGAATTCGCCTTCCATGTGAACGGCGCCGTCCACGTCTTCCACGTCAACCTCGTTCACGTTGCCGTGAATGGTCACATCGCCCTTCACGTGTTGCATGTGGACGGAACTGTGTTCGAGATTGAGCGAGGCCGCGCCGACCAGGTCGTTCACGTTCACTTCGCCGTGTTGCGCGCTGATCTGTGCGCCGCCGCCCATGCCGTTGACGTTGACGTCGCCGCGCTTGGCGGTGATGACGAGTTGCACATCGCGCGGCACGTAGACATCGACGTCGGTCGAGACGCCTTTGTCGCCGCTGTTGGCGTTGAGCACGAGCTCGGAACCGGCGGGAGCAATCGTCGGGTCGTATTTCTTGTTGTAGGAGTCGGCCTGCTGCTGGCTTTCAGCGTGCACTTTCTTGCGCCAGCTGACGCGCATTTTCTTGTCGTCGGAGACGTTGACGGTCACGGCGCCCCGGTCATCGGTAATGTTCAATCGGGTGACGCCGGCGGGAACGTCACTGCTCATGTCGCCGTTGTAGTCGAACGACTGGCCGCCGAAGATTTCGTCAAGATCCTGGTCGTCGATCTGCATATGGTCGCGAATGTTGCCCCAGTTGAAGTGCGAGACGCCGGTGGCAATCAAGCCGGTGGTGATGACGAAGAGCAGCAGAAAAACGCCGCCGACGCCGATGCCGCGGCCGGGCAAGCCGGCGCGCTTGGACTGCTCGTGCTCGATCAGCTTGATGATGCCCCACAGAATGAGCAGCAGCGGCCAGAATTTGCCGAACAGGACGCTGAGGCCGTGCCAGTTGACGATGCCCATCGTGCCCAGCAGAAACACGATGCCGATCAGGATGAGGACAATCGCTCCGGCGATCGAGCGCGGCGGACGCGGCGGCAAGGGCGACATCGGCGGAATCGGAGTCATGACGGGGTTAGCCATGGTTCACCTCGCTCGAAGCAGACGGCGCAGCCGGCGGCGCGGGAGGCGGCGGTTGCGCCGGTGGAACGTTTCCGGTTGGAACGGCCGGGGACGGCGGAGTAAAGGCCACGTGGCCTTGGGTGGATGCGGTGCTCTGGAAGAGCTTCACCCCACCGATCACTAGCAGCAGGATGGGCCAGCTGTGGTTGAAGCTTAGGCGCCCGAGAGTTTGGAACAGGCCCAGGAACCCTACCGTGACCAATACCGCCGGACCCATGAGCCGGCAAGCCCGGCAGCGCGGGCATTGGCAGCGCGCCGTCGCGAGGGCCTGCTGCATGAAGGCGGGATTGCCGTGGCTGGCGGCGAATCCTTCCACTTTCGCGATCTTTGCAAGCCTTCTTTCCTGGCCCCACAGTCCCCAATTGCGCGCAAAAAGCCAAACCCCGATGACGATGAGAATGAGCGGCCAGAACCGGTTGAGGCCAAGCTCAATGCCCATGGTATCGAGCAGGAAAAGTACGCCGAGCAGGATGAGGACGATGGCCCCGGTGGGAACTCTGCTGGTTTCAATCTTCGTGCCGCCGCCGAAGGTGGCAGCCAATCCGTAAGGATCGGGCACGGGCAAGCCCACCTGCAAAGCTCGCGCCGTGCGCACGGAATCGATGATCTGATAGACGTAAAAGAAAGACAGGCCGAGTCCGCAGATGATGCCGAGAGCTGCGCCATGAGGACTGTCGGAGGCGGCGCTGCAGCCGGCAATCAGCAGGCCGAAGATGGCGAGGTGCGCCAAGCCCTTCGCGTATTGGCCGCAGTAGACTGGCCCGACGCCGAAGGGAAAGAATCCGGCGAGGATGCCGGCGACGGTGGGGTTGGGACCGCTGCCAGAGCCTACGGGCGGAGCTAGAGGCGCGATAGAGGGAGCAACGGGCGTCCAACTGCCGGCCGGCGCTGCGCCGGGGCTTCCGGCAACGAATCCGGCCGCGGGTGTGGTGCTTGCCGCGGGCGCACCGCTTGCCATGCGTGCCCCGATGCAATCTTCACAATAGATCACGCCGCGCACGGGACGCGTACAGTTCGCGCACATGGCTTTCCCGCAGGTGCGGCAATAGGCCACTGCTGGCTGATCAGCATGATTGGCACAGTTCATACAAACCTCCTATAGCTGCGAGCTTCGAGCCGCGAGCTCCGAGCAACCACTTCATTGCTCGCTCTAAGCTCATAGCTCGAAGCTTTTGAATTGCAACCGTCAGCGGATCCCGTAAATGCCGCTAGCACGGTTTGACCATCCTCCATCGAATAGTTGCGATCCTGTCTCTGGTCCGGCTGCTCGCTGGTGTCGCCGTTGCCACGATCCTCCTTCTTTGGTTCGGGGCTGGCCTCGGCGGGCGTGGTGGCCCGCTTGAGCTCGCGCACTTTCGATTCGATCTCGTAAACGAACCGGATGTTGTCGTAGTACTGCACGATCCTGATCTGCGCTCCGTTGTAAGCATGGCGCAGCGCCGAAGGGTGCAGGTCGATTTTAGCCACGTCGGATGCCTTCACGCCCGCGGTGCTCATCACCAGCGAACCGGTAAAGAAGATCATGCCAAACGACATGACGAAGCGAGGCTGGCGCACGAACGCGGTAACGGGCGCGAACCAGGAATCCCACCATTCGCGGAGGCGCTCGCCGAAGGGAGCCGTCCTCTGGCCCGCAGTTGTCGCCAGCCGTGTGCTGAGCACGCCGGTAGTGGCGGCAAGAATGTTATGCACCAGATGGAGCGGCGGTTCAACCGGTTCGAGCGAGCGCAGCCACATCTTCCCGGCTTCGACCTCAGCGAACATTGGCCCGCAGACCGCGCAGGCGCGACGGTGAGCGTCAAAGCCTTCCTTGCGCGCGCCGGTCAGTGTGCCGTCCAAGGCATCCGTGAGCATGGCATCGAACTCGGAGCACGCCGGTTGGGGGTCCTTGCCGGGTGGTACCGGTGTCCCGTGTTTGGAATCGTCTAGCATCAAATCACCTGCCTATATGTACGTTGTAGAAGGCGCGCAAGTTCCGCGCGCCCGCGATTAATTCTGGACTTGACGGTCCCCTCGGGGACGCGTAAAGAGGTGGCAATTTCCCGGTAGTCCATATCCTGAAGGTCGCGTAAAATCACGGCCTCGCGCAGTTCCGGAGACAGCTTTTGCAGCGCTAAATGCACCATTTCGCGGGTTTCGCGGTTGGCCACACTGGCGTCCGGCGGCACCCCGGGATCGGCGATCTGGGCGCTCAGCGGCTGCGCGTCCTCATGGTCGGAAACCGGGCCGTCGAGGGAATCGGTGATCCGGTCGCCCTTGGTTTTGCGGAAATGATCGACCAGCAGATTGCGCGTGACGGTGGTGACCCAGGTCATGAACGCGCCCTTACCGGAGTCATATGTGCTCAGGGTGCGGTACATCTTGATGAAGACTTCCTGGGTCAGGTCCTGGGCGTTGTCGGCGTCGCCGGCGAAGCGGTAGCACACGTTGTAGATGCGCCGGTGATACCGCTGGACGATTTCCTCCCAGGCCGCGGCATCGCCGCCAATGCAGCGTCGGACCAACAACGCGACAACCTGGGATTCGTCCATTGCGATCGTGCAGGGGCGGGCTTTCCCCAGCCCAGTTCAGATCTCGTAACTCACAAGTGAGAGAATGGCGTTCGCCCGTTCCAACTGGTTTCTTGCGTTTCTGGTTTGACCGCAGTATTCGATTGAATTTTTCCCTGCGTCGCTCCGGCCGGGACCAACCCATCCCTAAACAGCACATAAACAATACGTTTCTGTGGAAAGAGAAGTTCCCCTCGATGCTAGAGCTAGCGATTGTAGCAGGGTAGAGAGGGAGTCAGGAGCAGGCAGTGCGCTTTTAGCGGTTGGATTTTGGCATGACTTCGGGCTTCACCCACTGCACAGGTTCCTCTTCCATCTCCGGCGCATCCACCGCCTCCGGATTACCCACGAAGAGGGGCGAGAGAGACGGCATTCATCGGCAACGAACTCGCCGTTAGTGGACGCGGGATTGATTTGTGAAATTGCGGTTGTCAGCGTTGCTTTGGACGCCGCACGGGGCTCGACTTTTTTTTCGGACTGCGGCCCGTTGCCGGTTGAGGCGGGGGTCCCACCTGTTCAATGGCCGCCTGAAGATAGCGCCGGAGAAACGGACGCTCCAGTTCGTTTTGGTTGTGGAAAGTAACATGCCGAATTGACTTGCCCTCACCAGCCAGGACGCGGTGAGGGTCGGGAAGCTGCGCGCCGCGGTTGAAGCCGAGGTTCACATGGGTGCTGTAAGTTACGATGTGGCAAAATCCGTCCTTCAGCGGTTTGCCGGTGAAGGAGAAGCCGATCGAGACGGCGTAGCCTTTGACCAGGGACTCAATGGCGTCCGGCGCCTCCTCGAGAACGATCTCGCGCAACGCCAGAGTCAGATCGATGAGGTGTGGATCGTAGGGAGCGAGGTAGCTGAGCAACAAGCGATCTGGTGGGCGGGTGTTACTCAAGCTAGCAACTCGCTGAACACAACGAAATGACGACACAAGAGGGCATCTTGCTGCCCGCCCAAAAATTTCCGCACGACCCGGCATTTGCGCCGCCCGCTCATGGGCGGGAACTGAACCTACTAGAACCGCACCTTCACATCCGGGCCCTTGTCGAGGTGGATGCTGTCGATAAAGCGCACGAGGGCAGTTCTCAGCGTCAGAATGACCGATGAGGTGCGCGTGCCTTCGCCAAAGAAGCGCACGCCTTTCATCAATGCGCCATCAGTGACGCCGGTGGCGGCGAAGATCAACTGCTTGCCCGGAGCGAGGTCTTCGGCCTCATAGACCTTGTTCTTGTCCTTGATCCCCATCTTGGCAATGCGCTCTTCTAGCTCCGGCCTGTCGATCACGAGCCGTCCCTGCATGTAGCCGTTCAGGCAGCGAATGGCGGCCGCCGTAATTACTCCCTCAGGGGCGCCGCCCGAGCCCATGACCGCATGGACGCCGGTGCCCATGACTGCGGCCGCGATACCGGCCGACAGGTCGCCGTCGCCGATGAGTTTGATGCGGGCCCCAGCCTTGCGGATATCACTGATCAGTTTCTCGTGCCTGGGGCGCTCGAGCACCATCACTACAAGATCCTCTACGCCACGATGCAGCCGACGTGCAATGTTCTTCAGATTGACATGCACGGGTGCGTCGAGTTCCACGGCGTTTTTGCACTGGGGGCCGACCACGATCTTTTCCATGTAGCAATCGGGAGCGTGCAACAATCCGCCTTTTTCCGATGCCGCGAGAACCGTGATCGCACCGGGCGATCCGGTGGCGCAGAGGTTCGTCCCCTCCAGCGGATCGACGGCGATATCGACGTGCGGAACCTCCTGCCCGTCGGGGAAAGTCCCACCCACCGGCTCGCCGATGTAGAGCATGGGGGCCTCGTCGCGCTCGCCCTCGCCAATGACGATGGTGCCGTGCATGGGGACCGTGTCCATGGTCTTGCGCATGGCCTCGGTGGCGACTTCGTCGCTCAGCTTGCGGTCGCCCTGGCCCATGGTGCGTGCCGACTCGATGGCGGCGTTCTCCACTACGCGCAGAAATTCAAGCGCCAAATCGCTTTCAATGTTTTGTCCAAAACTCTTGGCATGTGGTTCAGGACGGGCAGTGGGATTTGCTTGCGTTGCCATGAGGCCTCCTCGGATATCGGTTGCGGGGGCTTCGCCGGCGCTGTTTAGCTGTACCGGCGCCCTTCTCCGCGACGCGACTTGAGAATATATCCCCTTCGGAGACGATTTGGAAGTGATTGCCGCACACGTTCGGGTGATGGCGATTACAGGTCCGCCGGCGGTTGCGGCGAGAGCAATTCTGCTACCCTTTGGCCATGAACGCCGAACGACACGAACCCGTCTATCAACTGACTGAAAAACAGGTCTCCGACAAGAGCGAAATTGCCCGCCACTTTCTCGAGATGCGCACGCGGCTGAACGCCAATGTCGACAAGGCCGACAATTTCCTTGTCAAACGCTTTTACAACCTCGATCACAATGCCTATCTCGAGGGCGCGGTCCCGGCGAAGTACAAGGAGTTCATGGGCCTCGCGGCCTCAACCTGCCTGCGGTGCGATGACTGCATCGCCTACCACATCATCCAGGCGTATCGGCTGGGCGCAACGCGAGCCGAACAGGAGGAAGCGTTGAACGTATCGCTCATCGTGGGCGGGAGCATCGTGGTGCCGCATTTGCGGCGGGCGTATGAGTTGCTGGCGGAGTTGTATGGATGATCGTGTGATGCTGTCAGCGCTGCCGTGTCTAAGGTATGTTGTTAGATGAATACTTCCGGCGATACGCGGAACCGCTTGCTGAGTTTGCGAATGTGCTCTGTGGTGAGCTGGCGCTTGCCATGTAGAACTTCTGAAACGATACTCGGCGTCCCGAAGACGTCGACTAGATCCTTCTGCTTAAGGCTGTTGGCAGCCATCAACTCGGTAAGGACGGTGACGGGATCGGCTGGCTTGAGGGCGTAGTGCTTCTCTTCGAAATCTTCAATCAGCAAGGTGAGCAGATCAGCCAAACGCCTTTCAGCGGCGCTCAGGCGGCGGCCCTTGCGGTCGAGTTCTTCGAGCGCCCGAATGCAGCGCTCATTTTCGCCTTCGCTACGAATGACCGCAGGCAGAGTGCTCGAGAGCAGCGCGGCATATTCACTTCGAACGGCAGTTGCGCTCATTGCTTCCAACCCCCCCGGCTATACTCGGCGTGCGTCAAAACGTGACGGATGTAAATTCGTCCGAACTCGTAGTTGATCTCAGTGATCAGCCGATACTGATTGCCTTTTATGTTGAAAACTGTCCATTTCCCAACAGCATCCGCGCTCGCGAGCGTCTTGCGTACATCTGCCAGGCTTCGCCACACGGCTTTTTTGTGATGCGGAACCATGCATCGAGCGGGCCTTCGAGTTCATTGCGCCGTGCCGCCGCCTCCATTAGCTTCTTGCGGCTGACGACATGCATGTCCGGCTCCCGCAAGTTCGCAATCTGCGAACATTGTACTTCGCAAAATGCGAAGATGTCAAGCTAGAACGCGTCAATCCCGGTTACGTTAGCCCCGATAATCAGCGTGTGGATGTCGTGCGTGCCCTCATAGGTCTTAACCGACTCCAGGTTCATCAGGTGGCGCATGATTGGATAATCGTCGGCGATGCCGTTGGCGCCGAGCAGGTCGCGCGACATGCGCGCGCATTCGAGCGCCATCCAGACGTTGTTCCGCTTTGCCATCGAGATGTGCTGGTGCTCGACTTTGCCGGCGTCTTTTAGCCGTCCTACTTGCAGGACCAAAAGTTGCGCCTTGGTGATTTCGCTGATCATCCAGGCGAGTTTTTGCTGCACTAACTGGTGCGAGGCGATGGGCTGATCGCGGAATTGTTTTCGCAGCAGGGAATACTGGAGCGCGCAGTCGTAGCACGCCATCGCCGCGCCCACCGCTCCCCATGCGATGCCGTAGCGCGCCTGGTTCAGGCACATCAGCGGAGACTTCAATCCGCCCGTTCCCGGCAGCAGGTTTGACTCCGGCACGCGCACATCCTGCAGCGACAAGCCCGAAGTCACCGACGCGCGCAGCGACCACTTGCCATGAATATCCGTGGCCTGGAAGCCGGGCCGGTCGGTTTCAACGAGGAAGCCGCGAATCTTATCGCCCTCGTCTCCGACCTTCGCCCAAATGACCGCGACATCGGCAATTGAGCCGGAGGTGATCCACATCTTTTCGCCGTTGAGCACGTACTCCTTGCCGATTTTTTTTGCGCGGGTGCGCATGCCGCCGGGGTTCGAGCCGAAGCCGGGCTCGGTGAGGCCGAAGCAACCGAGTTTTTCGCCTTTCTGCATGGCGGGGAGCCAGGTGTTTTTCTGCTCGTCTGAGCCGAACGTGTAAATCGGATACATCACCAGCGCGGAATGCACGCTGACAAACGAGCGCAGGCCCGAATCGCCGCGCTCCAGTTCCTGCGTCACCAGCCCGTACTCGACGTTCGACATGCCGGCGCAACCATAGCCCTTCAGCGACGCGCCGAAGAAACCGAGATCGGCCATGGGCTTGACCAGTTCGCGCGGAAAACGGCCGGCGCGGTTGCACTCTTCGATGATCGGGATGAGGTTGTCTTCGATGAACTTGCGCGTCGTGTCTCGCACCAGGCGCTCGTCACCGCTGAGCAGCGAGTCGAAGTTGATGAAGTCTACACCGCGGAATTTGGTGGCTGGCATTGCGGTTCACCCCACAAAGTTGCGAATGGCAAACCATCCAAGCTAGCAGAGAGGAGGCGTCGGGCGCTAGGTGGTGCGCCTGTGCTAGCATTTTCCGCATGCGAACCCGGATCCTCGCTTTCTGCGCGCTGTTTTCGATCAGTGCTTTCGTGGCGTTTGCCCAATCCGCCGAACGGTCCAATCTCTATCCCATGCAGGAAGGCTTCGTCGATAGTCATGGCGCGCTCATTTACTACCAGATTGTCGGACACGGCAAGCCTCTGGTCATTGTGCACGGCGGGCCGGGGGCTTCGCACGATTACTTTCTCCCTTGGCTGCTGCCGCTGATGCGCTCGAATAAGCTCGTCTTCATCGACGAGCGCGGTTCCGGCAAGTCATCGAAGCTCGAAGACCCGAAGCAATACACCGTCGCCAACATGGTTGAGGATATCGAGACTGTGCGCCAGGCGCTCGATCTCGGCAAGATCAGCCTGCTTGGCCATTCGTTCGGTGGCGTGCTCGTTCAGGCCTACGCGCTCAAATATCAGAAGAACTTGTCGCACCTGATTCTTGGCAGCACGTTCGCCAGCACCACGGAACTCAACGAAGCGTTGGCCCGGATGAAAGCCGATATGGATCCGAAAGATCGCGAGCGCGTGAACGCGCTCGAAGCCGCCGGCCTTTACGACAAGGGACAACTCTGGGAGCACGGCCGCTATCCCGAGGAATATGCCAAACTCGCATGGGGCGTCGGCTATTTCCCCTACGTTTATTACAACCATCCCGACCCGAACTACGATCCGCTCAGCTCGAACACCGGCACGGCCTGGGATGTCTACCGCGAGATGTGGGGCTCCGACGGTGAGTTCATCGTCGACGGCAATTTGAAGGAAGTTGAATACGTGAGCCGCCTTTCTGAGATTAAAGTGCCTACGCTGATCATCGTCGGCGAGCACGACGAGAGCGATCCCAAAATGTCGCGCGAGATGCACGAGAAGATTGCAGGCTCGCAACTCGTCATTCTGCCGAAGAGTGGGCACATGACGTTTGTCGACCAGCCGGAGATGTTTCTGAAAGCGGTGGGCGATTTTGTCGCCCACTAGGATGCGTTCCCTGGTGAGCGCTGAAGCGATCCTTTCTTGAGTTTTTGAGCAGCGGGACCTACACTTCATGGATTTGGGTGTGCAGCCTGAGTTGCGCCACCGCGATATCATGTAAGGCGCAGATTCCATTGATGTTGCTCCTCCCGCCATTGGCCAAATTCGCGCGTGCTTTTGACCTCAGGTCCGTATAAACTAGCAGTCCTAGTGGGGCTTGATGGGTGCGTTTGTTCGGAGAGCATCCCTAGTTGCTTCGCTTCCGATCCACTTTAGGTCGCAGTCTCGGCACTTGCACGAGGGGAAACATGGTTTGTCTGAAGGCGGTTCGTTTGAGGACTCTGGGTTACGGTCTCATCTTCGCTTTGGGCAGTTTCACCTTCACAACCTTTGCATTCGCCGCCGACAACAAGAAGACTGGCGACAATAAGACCATTGAGATTTTCCCTTCGGGCTTTGCGATTTCGCAGCGAGCGTCGGATTTGGGCATTCAAGAGTTCGCGATGCGGAACGAGGAAATTCACGAGCCCGGTCCGAGCCCGCTGCGTTTTAAGGCCCTGAATCAGCCCACCATGCAGGAAGACCCCGTGCTGCAGAAGGAGGTCAAGCCGCTGGTTTCGGCTACAACCGGAGTCAGTTTCAGCGGCATTCCTTCGCCCGGGTATGTGCCATCGGATTCCAACCTGGCCGTCGGTCCCAACGACATACTGGAAGTCGTCAACGTGCAGTTCGCGGTCTATAGCAAGAGCGGCACAACGCTCGCGGGTCCTACCAACATTCAGAGTCTGTTCAGTTCACTTGCGGGCGATTGTTCGGCCGGTACCTACGGCGATCCCATCGCCCTTTACGACCGCCAGGCGGATCGCTGGGTGCTGAGCATGATCGGCAGCGGCAGCACCCTCTCCGAATGTATTGCAGTGTCACAAAGCAACAACCCGGCCGGCGCCTACTACCTGTACGGCTATTCATTTGGCACGAATCTCAATGACTATCCGAAGCTGAGCACCTGGGCCACCACTACGAACAGCGCTTATCTTGCGACCTTTAACATTTTTGCCGATTCCGGTGACGGAAATTTCACGGGCGCCGATCTCTGCGGAATGGACCGCACCAAGGCGCTGGCCGGCAATGCATCCGCTGCCTTGCTATGCCGGAAGACGCCCGACACCGAAGGTAGTTACTTGCCCGCCGACATGGACGGTCCCACGCCGCCCGTTGACGGCACGCCCGGACTTTTCATTTCCTGGTACAACAACAATCCGGGCGAACTCTATCTTCGAACGTTGACGCTCAACTTCTCGGCGGGCACGGCCACGCTTTCCTCGCCAACAGTCATCAGCGTGGCGAACGACAATGTGGCTTGCGGCGGCATCACAACCGTCTGTGTCCCGCAGGAGGGAACCACGCAGGAAGTTGACACTCTGGGTGATCGCCTGATGTACCGCTTTGCGGTTCGCCACTTCTCCGACCATGACCGCGCCGTGGTGAATCACGCCGTAGCCACGGGCTCGACCGTCGGTGTCCGCTGGTACGAGCTTTACGATCCGGCAGGCAGCGTGACATTAAATCAGCAGGGCACGTTTGCCCCCGACTCAAACTACCGCTGGATGGCCAGCCTCGCTGAGGATCAGCTTGGCGACATCGGCATGGGATACAGCGTATCGAGTTCCAGCATCTTTCCCGGTATCTCATTCACCGGCCGGGTTCCCACGGACACGTTGGGCACGATGGAGTCGGAAACCGGCTTGGTTGTAGGCACGGGTGCGCAGGACGGTGGCATCAGCCGCTGGGGAGATTACACCGCCATGCAGGTCGATCCCAGCGACGACTGCACGTTCTGGTATGTAGATCAGTACCAGGCTGTGACCGGCAGCTTCGACTGGTCTACTAACATTTCGTCATTCATCTTCAATAGCTGCTCGACCACGCCGAACTTCAGCGTTTCCAGTAATCCGGGTTCGCTTTCGATTCAGCAGAACAACAGCGGTGCGACCTCGATCAGCGTCGTTCCAGCCAATGGCTTCGCCGGCAGCGTTACGCTGAGCGCATCGAACCTTCCGGGCGGCGTAACAGCGGCGTTCAATCCGAATCCGACTACTGCTTCGAGCGCCTTGACTCTGACCGTGGGCAGCACCACTCCGCCCAATACTTATGCTGTCATCGTCAGCGGCACATCGGGATCCATCACCAACCAGACGAGTGTTGGGCTCACCGTGACCCAGGCTCCGGGTCAGCCGATTGTAAGCCTGTCGACGACGACGCTCGCGTGGGGCAACGAAGTTGTTGGCGGGACGGCGGCAGCCAAGAACATCACACTCTCTAACACCGGCACAGGCGCACTGAACATCGCCAGCATTGCTCCCAGCGGTGACTTCGCTGTCAGTTCGACTACGTGTGGCAGCACGCTCGCTGCGGGCAAGTACTGCGGCATCAAGGTTACGTTTACCCCCACGCAGATCGGTTCGCGTACAGGCGCCATTACCATCAACGACAACGCTTCCAACAGTCCTCAAAGCGTGTCGCTTTCTGGTACTGGCACGGTGCAGGCAGCGCTCACGCCCGTCAGCGGCATTTGGGGCGTGACTAGCGTGGGATCGAACGGCGCCGCGAAGGTCTTCACTCTGTCGAACAAACAGAGCGTGGCCCTGACCGGCATCTCGATCTCGACTACCGGCGACTTCAGTGTCTCCACCACAACTTGTTCGTCGTCTCTTGCCGCCAAGACCACCTGCACCATCAGCGTGATCTTCACGCCGACGCAGACCGGCAAGCTGACGGGAACGCTGCAGGTGAGCGACAACACCGTCACCAGCCCGCAGGTTACGAAACTCACCGGAACGGGGAAATAGTTCTCAGTTCTCGGTTCTCAGTTCTCAGTCTTGGCTTCCAGGTTCTTGCCGAAAACTGGGAACTGAGAACTGAGAACCGGGAACTCAAGATAGCCCAATCCAATGACGCGTCTTTGCCGCCCGCGTTCGTGTAAAATCGAAATGGCGAGTACGCTGCACCGATCTGCTTGTTGAACCTGCCGGGGCGGTTGCGACCGGGCCCGGCGTTGTGGTGTTCCGAAGGACGATACTCCCCAATTTCCAGGTAGAACCCCGGCTGTCGGCCGGCGGCACATTCCTGTCAGGAGAAGTAAATGGCGAAGATTGCAAAAACGGCTGACCGCAAGAAGGTCATGGACACATCGAAATCCACCAACTGCCCCAAGTGCGGCAAGGAGACGCGCATCGTCAAACGCATGAAGGACCGCGAGCGCAGCGTGCCCGGCGGCATTTTTATCTCATGTTCCGCCTGCGAATTTTTCGAGAAGCTATAGTTCCCCAGCCTGGCGCAAGAAAAACGCGACAATCCTGTTCCTTCAGATGGCTCGTCCGCATGCGGGCGAGCCTGTTCTCATGCCAACTGGCCAAGTATTGCCCTTGCTTCCGCCGCCGGATCGCTCGCTTCGGTAATCGGCCGCCCTACCACAATGTGCGTGGCGCCGGCGGCAATCGCTTCCGCGGGAGTCACCACCCGCGCCTGATCGTCGTGCCCGCTGCCCGCCGGACGCACTCCCGGCGTCACGATGGTGAAATCGTTCCCGAATTCGTGGCGCAGCGCTCCGCATTCCTGCGCTGACGCTACCAGTCCCTTGCACCCGTTCGAGAGCGCGAGGGTCCCCAGGCGCAACACCTGCTCCTGCACGCCGCCGCGCAGGCCAAGCATACCCAAGTCGGAAGCATCCAGACTGGTGAGCACCGTAACGGCCAGAACAAGCAAGTCTGGTCTTGCTGCCCGTCCCGCTTCGGCTGCGGCCCGCAACATCTTGCCTCCACCGCTCGCGTGGACCGTAAGCATGCTCGCACCCAATTGCGCCGCCTCTCGTACCGCGCATGCCACTGTATTCGGGATGTCGTGGTACTTGAGGTCGAGAAAAACCTGCCGGCCCGAAGCCACCAGGTCGCGCACAATCGGCGGCCCTTCCGCCGTGTAGAGCTGCATTCCGACCTTATACCTGCATGCCGAATCGCCCACGGCTGCCACGATCTTCCGGGCAGCCGCGGCGGTCGAAACGTCTAAGGCAACGATGAGGCGCTCGCGCGGTTCCATCGCTGCCGAGTTTATCGGTTTTAGTTGAGCTTGGCTACAGGGTTCAGCTGTGCCACGGTGGAGGGCTGATAGGCTTCTACACGCACTTTCTGGAGCCCACGCTCTTTAAACCCGAGCGTTCTGGCGGCATTGTAGGAGAGGTCGATGATCCGGCCTTCCGGCACTGGACCTCGGTCGTTGATTCGCACTACAACTGTCCTTCCGTTCTTCAGGTTCGTCACTCGGACGAGCGTCCCCAGCGGAAGCGTGCGGTGCGCGGCTGTGAAATCCAGCATGTCGTAGGGTTCCCCACTCGCGGTTTGTTTCCCCTGGAACGATTCTCCGTACCAGGACGCGGTCCCTACTTGGGAAGGCTGGTTTTTCTTCAGCCCCTGTTTTGTCTTGGTGGTGCTGGCCATTGAGACCAGCGGTCTGGTGACCTTGGCGGCTTCCTGGCTGCTTGGCCCGGATACGGCTCCGGCCCCCAGACTGACGATACATAAGACCACCGCCAGGCTTTCGGCTATTCGTCGTCGCATTCAGATACCTCCCATTTGGAAAGTCGGTTTTTGGTCGTGTGCTCCTTCGTCAGACGATTTGGTGATGCTACGGAGATCAGCTCCTTATGTCAATCGGGAAAATCAGGGAAGAAAGTAACTAAGTGGTAATTATTCAATAACTTATTGCCCATAGAATGGCCGGAATTCCCCCTATGTCATTGAAAGCGGACACGAGGGTTCATTAACCGGAAGGTTAACCTGCGCCTTGGTGCCAGAGTGGAATTTTTTTAACTTCTTTATTATGTTACAGTTGAGTAAATTCTCCGTAAGGTTATTGTTTTCAATTTGTTACGAGAATTTAATTTTACCATTCGGTAAATACTGATCACATCCGCTCGGTTACTTTGGTCAGGGTTGGCCGGCTCGCGCCTGCTCGCTGCTCGGTATCGGTGCCTCCCATTGCGACTCCGTGCCGGACGAGTTCCATCCCTCCAAGCTTTCGTTTAGAGTAGCGGCATGGCCCCCCCGACCCCGGTCGTACTGACGATCGCCGGCTTTGATCCCTCCTGCGGGGCCGGTATCACCGCCGATATCAAGGTGATCGCCGCGCACAATTGTTTTGGCATCGCCTGCGCAACTGCCCTCACGGTTCAATCCAGCCGGGGAGTTCGCCGGATGGAGCCGCTCGATCCGTCTCTGGTGAGCGAGACCCTCGCCGAGCTTGCTTCCGACTTCACCGTCGCCGCGGTTCACATTGGCATGCTGGGGAGCGGCAAGGTCGCGCTTACCGTTGCCGACTTCCTTGCCGAGGCGCGCCTCCCGCACATCGTCCTCGATCCTATTCTCAAGTCGAGTTCCGGGGCTGATCTGGTTGACGCCTCCGCCGTGGAAGTGATGATCGAGCGCCTTTTCCCGCTAGCTGAACTCGTCACTCCCAACTTGGATGAAGCGGTCGCCCTGGTTGGACGGCGCGATTCGGACAGGACACTGATTGACGAGACAAAGATCGACAAAACACAGATCGACAAAACAACGACCAACGCCATGGCAGCCACGCGGACCACCCTGGCGCCTAAACCGGCTTCTGGCGCCGCTCCGAGCGCGGATGATGCGATTGACGCAATGCGCCAGGCCGCCCAGGGGCTTCATTCCTTAGGAGCCGCGAACGTCGTGGTCACCGGCGGTCACCTCGAAAAGGCGATCGATCTCCTCAGCTTTACGACGGCCCGCGGCGTCGAGCAGGAGGTGTTTAAGGCGCAGCGGCAACGGTCCACGTCCACACACGGCACAGGATGCGCCTTCTCGACCGCGCTGGCTTGCCATCTTGCGCAAGACCGAGGGCTGCCTGAGGCTGTTCTTTTGTCGAAGGCCTACGTTTTCTCGGCCATTGCGAATGCCCAGCCGCTAGGCCACGGCAACGGTCCACTTCACCATCTTTATCGCATGGACCAGCAGCGGCGACCCGCCGTAGTCCCCTCGGATCAAGAACACGCCCACGCGAGGGACTGATTTACAGTCAGGGCAAAAGAACTACGAACACCGAGGTTGGCGGCCGGAAGCGAGCTCCGGGAACTCTTGGGAGATCTAGAGGAGACAGTACCTACGAGGTTCTCTTTAGCAGCAGGCCGGCGGCGAATCCGGCGACTCCAGCCAGCAGCCACTCGATCCGCCAGAGCTGGATCGCCTGCCAATCGAGAGTGTTGTGAGCGGTGAAGATGATTCCCACGCTCAACGCCGCGACCAGACAGAATGCGCCGAACAAAAAGGCAATGAGGGGGGGCTTTGCCAATCCCAGACGCTTCCCAAGTCTGGTGAATTCGGCCAATCCCGGTACGTCTGCGGCCGTGGTCGCCGCGTTCATGGACCGAATGGCCCCGCAAGTATGGCAGTACCGCGACCCAACGATAAACTCCGTCCGGCACTCCCCGCAGGCTTCGCTGCGCTCCTGCCCAGCTGCCACCTCGGTAGCCGGCGGCTGCCAGAATTCCTGCCGCGCCGGATTGACGACTCCTGCCATAAGCGACTGTCCCTTGACAAAGTTTCGTTGGGGCACGCCAATCACCAAAGCAAATTATTAGAAAACAGGCACTTCCGCGGCAGCTATGGGGGAGGGAGCGCCGCTCAAAGGGCAAGATTTACCTAATCAAACCCGAAATTCCCTTCTATCCTGCCCTATTTCTCCCCAAATTGGAGGTACCGCGCTTGATTCTCCGCCTGCCCCTCCGACTCACCCCTGCAAGCTGCCCGGACTACGAGCGCAGCATCTCAATCGGGTACACTAGGTCTCACTTTGAGCGCCTCTAAGTACAGTTTCCGCCTCGTTTCCACGGCCAGCGCGCCGCCGCTTCTCGTTCTCCTCCTCCTGCTAGCGGTCCTCCCTTTGCGAGCTGCTTCACCCTCGGACCCCTCCCTATCCATCACCATTCGGCCGGCCGATCCGCTGAGCGCCGCCGCAGTCGAGCATTACTACAACCTTGAATACGATGCAGCCGTCGGCGAATTCGAGAAGATCGCCGCACGCCACCCCAACGACGCATTCGCCATCAACCATCTCCTATCCGCTGTGCTCTTCCGCGAGCTCTACCGCATGGGAGCGATCAACACTGGGGACTACGCCGGCGACAGCTTTGTCGCTGTCGCCCATCGTCCCGCCGATCCGGCGCAGAAGGAGAGAGTCAAGCAGCTCATTGAACAGGCAGAAAAAATCGAAGATGCCGAACTCTCACAGCACCGCGACAACGTCGATATGCTTTACGCTCGCGGCGTTACCCGCGGGCAGTTTGCTCTCTACACTGCGCTCATCGAGCGCGCATGGTTCTCTGCATTGCGCAACGCCGTGGGCGCCCGCCACGATCATGAACGTGTGCTCGAGCTTGACCCCAAATACACCGACGCCAAATTGGTGGTCGGCGGCCACAACTACATCATGGGGAGCCTTCCATTCACCGTGAAAGTGGCCGTAGCTCTGGTGGGACTCAGTGGCAACAAGGAGAAGGGCATCCAGTACCTCTACGACGCCTATCGCGCGAATGGCGAAACCAGCGTCGATGCGGGCCTGGTGCTTCTCGTTTTCCTGCGCCGCGAACATCGCTATGCCGAAGCCCTCGATATCGCCAATGCCATCGCTCCTCGTTTTCCGCGCAATTATCTTGTTTCCCTGGAGCAGGGCAACCTGCTGCGCGCTTCCGGCAAGCTCGATCTCGCCGAGCGGCAATATAGATCCGTCTGGCAAAATGGGCGCGACGGAAAATACGGCAATCTGCATTACGAACTGGCAGCGCTGGCACTTGGCGACTTGCTCCGCAGCCAGAAGAAATACGCTGGCGCTGCGGCCGCCTACCAGGAGGTAGGAGAGGTTTCGAACCCCGATCCTGAATTCCTGCAAAAGGCGAACCTGGGAGCGGGTGAAATGTACGATCAGCTCTTGAACCGCGATCTCGCTGTCAAGCAGTACCAGGCGGTGATTGCTGTCAACTCCAGCAACCTGGAAGCGGAAAGAGCCCGTAAGCGCTTGAAGGAGCCCTACCGCGAGTAGAACGCGATTCGGAACCTTTCGCGAACTTCATCCGTATAATTACTAAGTGCGGGAGGTGACTATGTATTGCAACACGTGCGGCCAGGCCATTGCGGATCAAGCCCGTTACTGTTCTCACTGCGGACACCTCGTCGGCCACCCTTACCACGCGGGCGGACGGCTGGAGCGCTCCCGCGCCGATCGCAAGATCGCCGGCGTCTGCGCGGGCATCGCCCACCATCTCGATCTCGACGTCACACTCGTCCGCATTCTCTGGGTGTTTCTTACTTTCGCTTCCAGCTTCTTCCCTGGCTTCCTCGCCTACATCCTGGCCTGGATCGTCATGCCGGAGGAGCCCGCGCTTCCACCCGCTGTCGTCTATCAGCAGCCCGTCGCGGGGTGAGGAGTAGGTCTCAGGTGCCAGGTCTCAGGTCTCAGGAGAACCTTTGGCTTCGGAAGCTTATGTTTGTCTTTCTCAATCTCAGAACAATGCTTTTTTCTGAAAGCCCTGGTATCAGACCCGCGTCTTGACACCTGGGACCTGACACCTGACACCTGAGACTGATACCCTGACAATCGCCATGCCCACTCTGCACAGCGACGACGCCGAAATTTTCTATCAAGTCCAGGGCCACGGCCCTGCCGTTGTTCTTCTCCACCCTTTCCCCGCCCACCATGAGTTCTGGTTGCCCGTCATCCCCGCGCTGGAATCGCGCTACCAGCTCATCCTGCCCGACCTCCGCGGCCATGGTGATTCCGAGGTTGGCCAGGGCCCCGCGCTCATGGCCAAACACGCCGCTGACGTCACCCGCGTCATGGACGCCGCCGGCGTAGGCAAAGCCGCCTTTATTGTTTGCTCCATCGGCGGTTATATCGTCTTCGAAATCCTGCGCCGTTTTCGGCCACGCGTTTCCGCACTGGCGCTCTGCAACACGCGGCCGCAACCCGATACCCCCGAAGCCCGCGCCAACCGCCTGAAAGCCGCCGAAACCGTTCTTGAGCAAGGAACCGAGCCATTCCTCCAAAGCATGATCCCCAAACTGCTCGGCGCCACCACGGTTTCCTCGCGTCCCGACCTGGTCGAAGGCGCGCTGCGCATGATGCGCAAAATGTCACCCGAAGACATCAATCTGGTGCAGCGCGGCATGGCCGAACGCCCCGATTCCACGCGCGATCTCGAGCACATTAACTTACCCACGCTGATCGTCATCGGTGAAGAGGACACATTCTCAACACCTGCCGACGGCGAACTCATGCGTCAGAGTATTCCCGGCAGCCGTTTGAACGTCATCCCCAAGGCCGGCCACTACGCCCCATGGGAGCGCCCCGAAGCCGTGGCGCCACTCCTGCGCCAGTTCCTCGATTTCGTTCCGCTGATTTGAGTTGGCGTTCGGTTTTCGGCCCTCGGCAAGTAACCTCCGCGGCTTGAGGCTCAGGTGCCGCTTTGGCCGAAGGCTCCGACGGGCCGAAATCTGCTACGGGACGATCACCATTTTTCCGGGAATTCCGGCGTTGGTCGAAAAAGGCGAGTTCAGCACGGGCGTGGGTTCTCCCGTATCAGGGTCGTAAGTGTAAGCGGCGATGCTGCCATTGGAGTTCGTGGTGCCGATAAAGAGGAAATCGCCGTTGGTGTCGATCACATCGAACAGGCCTCCGGCGGGAACACTGAACGGCGAACCGGCGGTGAGCGTGAGCTGGCCGTTTTCGGAATTGATGTTGAAGCACCAGACGCTGTAATAAGAGCCCGGGCTGGTGGCATAGAGAAACGGCGTGTTCGGAATCACGGCGAGGGTGCTCGGCCCGGAACTGCCGCTAAAGGGAGGAAAGAATGGAGAGCCGGGAACAGTCGTCAACGCTCCCGTGGCGGTATTGATGGTGAAAGCGGAGATGTTGCCGACGGCGTTAGTCTGTTCAGGATTGTTGATGGCGGTGGTGTTGGCTACATACAAGTACTGGCCGCTGTTGTCGACGGCCAGGGCGCTTGCGCCCGCTCCCGCAAGGAAAGGCGACCCGGGCACGTTGCACAGGATTGCGCCGCAACTGGCCAGGGTGGGATCAAAAGTGAAAGCGGTCACCGTGCCATATGCGCTGCCGCTGTTGCTCACGTAAACCAGATTGCCTGTGGGAGCCATGACAATCTCAGTGGGAGATTCGCTGGCGTAGAAGGGAGACCCGGTGGCCGCCGTGATGGCGCCACTCGTGGAGTCGAGCGAAAACACGGAAACGTATCCGCTGTTGTCCGTAACCAGCAGATATTTGCCGGATGGATCGATGACCGTTTCCCAGGGGCCGGTAACGTTACGGGGGCCGACGGAAGTGTCTGCCACAAGGGAGAGCGATCCATCGCCAGCGACGCTGAAGGTGGAAATAGTGTTGGCAAGCGCATTGGCCACGTACAGGAACTTGTTAGAGGGCCCCAGGACCAGCCCCCGTGGCGTGTTTCCGATGGAGCCGGGGGTCTCCCCCAAGACACTGACGGTGCCATTGGCTCCGTCGATGTGGAGCTTGAGGATCGAACCCTGGCTGGGCAGAGTTGCGAACGCGATATTGCCGCTGCTGGTGGCGGGCAGCTTTCCATTTCCGCAGGAGACAAGCGCGGCGGCAAAAAGCGCCAGCACAAAAGCGGCCAGCATAGGGCGCCAATACTTTCGGCCGATAATTGCGGGACGCCCCGCAGCGGGGAAGCTCATAGGAAAAACGGCTCCTTCACAGTACGCAGTAAGATGTCGAACGAAACTACTATCGTGCACGAGAACGGGCGTAGTCCGCAACTCTGTGGAGGATAATCCGGCTGATTTTTCGGGCCACTCGGGGTTGGATGCGGCCAGGGGATATGCCGAGGACGGAATTTGGCGAAGTCCGGTCAGCCGATCTCGATCAGCACGTCGTCGCCGTCGATCTTCAACGGATACACTCCAACCTTGGTGCCTTTTACCTGCGCTTCGCCGGTTTTTGGGTCCCACTCCCAGCCGTGCCAGGGGCAAATGACTTTTCCCTTTTCGATTACACCTTGCCCGAGCGGGCCGCCGCGATGGAGGCAAGTGTTTTCCACGGCGTGGATTTGGCCATCGACGTTGGCGACGCAAATGAGCTTGCCATTGCAGGAGAGTTCCTTGCATTCGTTGAGGGCGGGCAGATCGGATTGGGTGGTGAGTTTGGCGAATGACATATCTGCTCGCAGGATGTCGTGCTGAACGTAGGGGTCCTTCGACTTGCCCTCACCGCGCAATCGCGGCTCGGGCGGTGCTCAGGATGACAAGAGTATATAAGAGCGAGCTTGACTGAGAACTGACAACTGACAACACTCTACTTCGGCTGCATCGTCTGCGCCACCATTACTTGCCGCTTGAAGTTCTCGATCATGCTCTCGTCGAGGCGCACTTCGGTGGGCTTCTTGGCCAGCGACATCGTGTCGATCTTATCCTGCAGTTTGAGCAGCGAGTAGAAAAGGTTCTCGGGGCGCGGCGGGCAGCCAATTGTGTAGACGTCGACGGGAACGATGCGGTCCACGCCTTGCAGAACCGCATAGGTATTGAACGGGCCGCCGACCGACGAGCATGCGCCCATGGAAAGCACCCATTTCGGCTCAGGCATCTGGTCGTAGATGCGCTTCACGATCGGCGCCATCTTGAGCGTGACTGTGCCCGAGACGATCATTAGGTCGGACTGGCGCGGGCTGGGACGGAAGACTTCCGAGCCGAAGCGCGCGATGTCGAAGCGCGCGGTGGAGGAGGCGATCATCTCGATGGCGCAACAGGCCAGGCCGAACGTCATCGGCCAGAGCGCGGACTTCCGCGCCCAGTTGAAGACGTAGTCGACGGTCGAGATCATGAAGTTCTTTTCGAATTTGTTCTGCAACCAGCTCATGGGGCCTCGTGCGATTGG
>Ga0326728_10010237_pt1 | contig 22069 bp, 20 predicted proteins | sample MB3enrmetagenome_FD_207602 | JGI IMG/M metagenome (GOLD analysis project Ga0326728, IMG submission 207602) | Lab enriched peat soil microbial communities from McLean, Ithaca, NY, United States - MB31MN | ecosystem: Environmental > Terrestrial > Soil > Wetlands > Peat | place: USA: New York... | reverse complement strand
CGTCACCGGCTGGTCGCCCGGCGACCGCGCCGCGCTCGAGCCCGCCCTCTACTGCTACCATTGCGAATTCTGCCGCACCGGCCGTCACAATATCTGCGCCAACATCCGGTTCCTCAGCAATTCGGGATATCCGGGCTTTTTCCGTGAGTTCCTGAATCTGCCGGTCTCCAACCTGTTTCCCATGCCGCAGGGCCTTTCCTTCGAGGTTGCTTCGATGTTCGAGCCCCTGGCGGTGGCCATGCATTCCATGAGATTCGCGGCGGTTCAGATTGGGGAGACGGTGGCCGTGTTCGGGGCGGGGCCGATCGGCCTGCTGACGGTGGCCTGCCTCAAGGTGACGGGCGCGGGGCGTATCTGGGCCATCGAACCCTTGGCGCACCGGCGCGAGATGGCCAGGCGGATGGGCGCCGATGTGGCGCTGGATCCCGGCGAAATCGACGTGGTGCAGCAGATTCACGCCGATACCGGCAATCGCGGCGTGGATTGCGCCATCGACTGCGCCGCCAAGGAGCACACCACCAACTGGGCGATTCGAGTGTCGCGCAACGGCGGCCGCGTGGTCCTCACCGGCATTCATTCGGGTGTGATGGCGCCATTCGAAGTTTCGCCCATGCGGCGCAAGGAGCTGGCGATCTTCAATGTGCGCCGCTCGGCTCACGAAATGGAGGCCGCACTGGAGTTGCTGGCGCACCGCACCGAGTGGTTCGCCCCTTTGGTGACGCACACGCGCCCCCTGGAGCGGATCGCGGAAGCGTTTTCCCTCAACGAGCATTACGCCGACGGCGTGGGCAAGCTGGTGGTGACGTAGAACGCGGCTAGACGACCTCCGTCTCGACCTCCGGGAGCACATCGCGATCGCGAGCCATCCACACGTACAGGGTCGGAAGCAGGAAAATGCTGATCGCCAAAGCGGCCATCAGACCTCCAACGATCACAATGGCGAACGGCCGTTGCGAGTCGGAGCCGATTTCATGCGACAACGCGGCAGGCAGCAACCCCAGAGTGGCCACGAGCATCGTCATCATGATGGGTCGCAGCCGCAACACAGCCCCCTCTATGGCCGATTCCTCGATCGAGTGGCCTCGGGCACGCCGCTGGTTGATGTATTCGAGCATGATCACCCCGGTTTGGACCGAGACCCCGAATAGCGCTAGGAAGCCGACCCCCGAGGAGACGCTGAAGTTGGTGTGAGTGGCCATCAGCGCCAGCAAACCGCCGATGGGCGCGGCCATCACATTGACCAGAATCAGCACCGCCCATTTGAAGGAGCGGAACATCATGTACAGAATGATGAAGATCAGCAGAACCGTCAGTGGCACAATGATGAACAGGCGCGCTCGGGCGCGTTGCGCGCTCTCGTATTCGCCCTCCCAGTTGAGGCGGTAGCCCCGCGGCAGTTGGACCCCCGCGGTCACCTTCCGCATCGCCTCCTCCACCGCGCTGCCCAAATCGCGGTCGCGCACGCTGTATTTCACGGCGATATACCGTTGGTTGGCCTCCCGGTAGACTTCGGAGGCGCCGTCGCGCTCTTCGATTGTGCAGAGCTGCGCCAGCGAAACGCGTTCGCCGGTGGGCGACAGCAAGCGAATATCCCGAATCGCCTCTTTCCTGTCGCGGTACTGCGGCAGATACCGCATGACCAGGTCATAGCGCGCCTCACCTTGCAAGACTTGAGTCAGGGCATTGCCTCCCACCGCAGTTTGGATGGCATCCTGTACGTCCGCCACATTGATCTGGTAGCGGGCGGCCTGGCGGCGATCTACCGTCACGTTCAGATTCGGCTGGCCCAGCACGCGAAAGACGCCGAGGTCCTCAATTCCTTTAACCCCGCGCATAATCTTCACGATCTCATCGGCCTTGTCTTCGAGAACTTCCAAGTCATCGCCATATATTTTGGTGGCGAGTTCTCCCTTCACGCCGCTGACGGCTTCCTCCATGTTGTCCTCGATGGGCTGGGAGAAGTTCCAAAGCACGCCGGGGATCTTTTCGAGTTCCCGGTTCATGGCCGCGATGACCTCGTCCTTGTTTTTGTGAAACCCCGGCCGCCACTGTTCCTTGGGCTTCAGGCCGACATAGTACTCCGTGTTGAAAAAGCCGGTCGTGTCCGTTCCGTCATCCGGACGGCCCACCTGACTGGTGCACTCGGTAGCCTCGGGAAAGGAACACAACAGAATTCGTGCCTGGTTCGCCAGGCGGATACCTTCCGTGGGCCCGACGCTCGGCGCAAGAGTTCCGCGCACCCAGAGCGATCCCTCATCCAGGTGAGGCAGAAACTCCGAGCCGATCACGCCGCTGACCGTGAGATACACCGCCAGCAGAAGCGTCGCCACACCCCCCGCGACAGTGAGCCAGCGCAGGCGAATGGCCCACCCGAGGGCGCTGCGATATCTGCCAGTCAGCCATGTCAAAACGGGGTTGTGCCACTCGCGGGTCCCCTTGGCGAAGAACAGACTGGAAAGCACTGGCGCCACCAGCATCGAGAACAAGAGCGCACCCAGCAGCGCAAATGCCACCGTCCAGGCCATGGGCTTGAACAACCGCCCCTCGACGCGCTGCAGCGTGAAAATGGGCAGGTAGGCCGTGATAATAATGCCGATGGCAAAAAACACCGGCCGCTGCACCTCGTGCGCCGCCTCGAAAATCTTCTCTTTCGGGGACCGGTTATCCGCTTCGCGGCGGCTCAGGTGACGCACGATGTTCTCGACCATCACCACGGTCCCGTCCACCACCATTCCGAAGTCCAGTGCGCCCAGAGACAGCAGGTTTGCGGGAATGCCCTTGAGCTTCAAACATGTGGCGGCAAACAGCAGTGAAAAGGGGATGGTCAGAGCGACGATGATGGCTCCCCGGAGGTTCCCCAGAAACATCAGCAGGATGATCACCACAAGAATGATGCCCTCGGTGAGGTTGTGGAGCACCGTTCTCGTCGTATGGTGCACCAGCTCGCTGCGGTCGATGAAGGGAACGATTTTCACTCCCGCCGGCAGGATGTGGTCGTTCAGCTCCTGTACTTTGGCGTGGAGCCCCCGGAGAGCGTCTTCCGCATCCGCGCCTTTGCGCATGGGCACCCACGCCGACACCACATCGTCGTTGTCGATGATCCTGCCGTCCTCGCGATGAATCGCGTGGGCGAACTGACCGAGACGAATCTTGGGGCCTTGCGAAACGACAGCGATGTCTTTCACGCGAAGCGGCGTGCCGCTCTTGGTTGTCAGGACCGTGTTTTCGATATCGTGTACGTTCCCGACAAGCCCTACTTCCCGGACGTTGATTTGTTGCAGGCCGGCTTCCAGGAAGCTGCCCCCGGCATTGACATTGTTGTTGGTGAGTTGTTGCTCCACCTGGCCGAGGCTCAACCCGTAGGCGATCAGCTTATTGGGATCGACCCGCACTTGGTATTCGCGCGTCGGGCCGCCGAAGGTAGCGACATCGACGATATCGGGGACGGACTTCAGGTTCTTCTCCACCACCCAGTCTTCAATCGACTTCAACTCCATCACGTCGTATTGGGGATTGGTGCTGACAAGCGTAAAGAAGTAGATTTGGCCGACCGGACTCCAATCGGTTCCCATCTGCGGCGACACGCCCGGCGGCAAGGTGACCTGCGAAAGACGCTCGAGAACCCTCTCGCGGTTCCAGCCGTTGTCCGTGCCGTCATCGAAAATCAGCTTCAGGTCGGAGAGCCCGAAGATGGAGAATGAGCGCAGATGGGCGACTCCAGGGATGCCGTTCATCACGATTTCGAGCGGTATGGTGACCTGCTGCTCGATTTGCTCCGCTGAGATTCCCGGCCACTGCGTGATGATCTCGACATAGTTGTCCGCCACGTCCGGATAGGCTTCGACGGGAAGCTGGTGGAACGAGACGGCGCCCCAGGCGAATAGGAGCAGCGCGACCGCCAGGACCAGAAAACGGTTCTCAAGAGCGAAATCGACAAGCCTGCGAATCATCTATTGCTCCACGGTGTTTTGCAGGACCAGCGCATTGGCAACCACCTTCGCGCCCGGCTGGAGGCCCGAAACGATTTCCTGCAAATCCCCGGGGAGCATGTCCCCACCGGCCACTTCGACGCGCCGGAATCTCCCGTTGCCGACCGGCACGTAGACCCAGTCGCGGTCGTGCAGGTGCAGAATCGCCGTAGCCGGCACGGTTGCGTGTTTCTCTCTTGCCAGGCCGTGGAAGGTCGCGGTGACAAACATTCCGAAGCGCATGAGGCCAGGGTTCTCCACCTCCAGCCGCACCTTGGCTGTGCGCAGGTTGGGATCCATGATTTGAGCGATGTTGCCGATGCGGCCTCTCAGGGGCCGGTTCGGATAAGCGTTCAGATGGATATCCGCGTACTCTCCAAGATGGACCTGCGCCAGGTCGTTCTCGTAGACATCGCAGACAATCCAGACGTGCGACACGTCGGAGATGGTGAAGGGGTTGGGCGCCGTCAGGGCCTGCACCCCCGACGAGTTGGTGATTTGCTGGTCGGTAATCACTCCCGCAACCGGAGCGTAAACCTCTACGATCCCGGTCGGATGGTCCGGATCGGCCCCCAACAAACGTAAGTGTTCAGTGGCCGTGTCCAGATCGACCTTGGCGTTGTCCTCGGTGTTCTGCGCCACTTCCAGGGCGCTCTTGGGAATGGCCCCATTGTCGAGCAGGAGCCTGGCGCGATTCAACTGGATCTCGGCCAATTGTTCGTTCCGCACGGCCTTCTGATAATCCGAGAACGCACCGGCAATGTCGGTGCTCCTGACTTTAAACAGAAGCTGCCCCTGCTTCACATCGTCTCCCAGCCGCGCATCGATTTCCACGACGCGTCCCGAGGCCAGCGATGGCACCGGCACCTGCCGCGACACGTCGGGACTGACCACCCCGGTCACGTTCAATTCCGGCGAGGCGTTGTGCTCACCGGCCGTCGCCAGGGGAAACTGTTCCGGATGGTCCACTTGGAAGTTGTTGGCATCCATGTAAGGCTCGACCGTCGCCGGATGCGGCCCGGTGTCGGCGTCCCCGGCCGACGCGGCGACGACTCGCCTGCCGCACGCAGCGGTTGAAAGCATTACACACAACGACAGACTTGCTTCGAGAAGCAATGAGCGATTCATTGAATCACCTCCCGGCCCACCGCCATATTCATTTGGGCCGCCGCAGTCAGGTAAGAACCAATCAGATTCAGATATGCCAGTCGCGTATCGCGATAGGCCTTCTCCGCATCCAGATAATCCAGCAATGAGGCGCCGCCGTTCTGGTACGAGAAAGAGATTCTGTTGCGGCTATCCTCGGCAAGCTTCAAGTACTTGTCCCGATACGGCCGCAGCAGATTCAGTGCGCTGACCAATGTGACATAGGCCGAATCTACGTCGCCGAATACTTGAGCCTGCGTGGCATCCCGCAAACGTTCGTTGCGGCCGATATCAATCTCGGTCCTCGCCTTTTCACCTTGATTCCGGTCGAAAATCCGTAGTGGAATCGTCACGCTCACGCCGAAATAGGCGGGAATCGGCGGATTGCGCGCAAAATCCATGCTGAACGTCGGATCGGCCGAGCCGTTGGCCACAGCCAGTTGATGATTGGTCTTTGCCAGCTCTACGGATTGCACTGCGGCCTTTAAATCCGGCCGCGCCTGTAGTGCGACGTTTCGGAATTCTTCTAACGGCATCAGGTGGTCGACGAAATCGAACGGACCGGTGACATCGAACTGCTCGATCGGCGTCCGATCGTTTAACAGTGTCAGAAGCTGGATCTTGGCCGTGCGGAGATTCACGGTGGCCGTTTCGAGGTCGGACTCGAACTGAACCCGCTGCAATTCCAGGCGATCGAGGTCCACGCGGGCCAGGTCGCCTGCCTGGAGCCGATTGCGATTCACCGCGAGCTCGCGGTCCCAGTAGTCCAGGTTCTGCCTGGCATTCTGCTGCACGGCCTTTGCCTGCAGCGTTTGCACAAAGGCATTTCGCAGGTTAAAGAGCAGCGCGCGGTCCTGATCCGAGTAGCTGGAGGCAGCGATGCCGGTGGACTTCTGCGCGCTTTCCAGGCGCAACTCCCGCTTGTGCTCGCGCTCATGCAGATAGCTGACCGACCCGTACGGCAAGGTATTGGCAAGAGGTCTGTAAACGGAGTTTCCGGAGACCGGTGAAGAGCTGGTCGTCAGGGGATTGAGCTGATCGAGCGTCCCCGTGAACTCCGGGTTCGGCCGCAGATAAGCTGTGATCTCGGCGGCGCGGGACTCATCGACATTGAGTTGGGCCGCTTTCAAGGTCGGATTGGCCGCCTCGAACTTATCCTTGATCTGCTGCCAGGTAAAAGGCGTCTGGGCGTAAACTACGGCCGGCAGAGACCCTGCCGCCAGAATCGCAGCACACGTTCGCCGCATGAGAGCGGAGCGAGATTCGTCCACACTTTATCTAATGCCATCCGGCTAAGGACGGTCACTCATCTTCCGTTCAAGACCGCCGATCTTTCGATAATCGATCGGTTGAAATTTCACCGGAGTGCGATCTTTCGGCCAGGCGACCGGTCTTCACGCCAGGATGTCACATCTTTCGGTCGAAGCCCTTGGCAAAGCCGCCGATTCACCATAAGCTGAATTCAACGCGGGAACCATGGAAGGAGGGTGCGTGAACGAATCAACGCAAGAGAGCCGAATTCGGCTGGTCTTACTGCACGACCAGGCTCTGTTCCGCGTGAGCCTGGGCCGCCTCCTGGCCTCAGAGCCCGGTTTTGAGGTGGTGGCGGAGTGCGGCAATTCCGCCGAGGCGCTCGAGGTTCTGAGCGCTTCGCCTGTAGATGTCGTGCTTTTGGATTTTGACCGCGCTACGGAGGGCGGAGACGGGTTCATGTCGGTGGCCCGCCGCAATGGATACCAGGGCCGCTTCTTGATCGTCGCCGGAGCGGCTGATGCGAGGAGCTCGGCAACTGCAATCAAGCTAGGCGCGTCGGGAGTTTTTCTGAAGTCCGAGTCTCCCGAGCGCCTTGTACAGGCTATCACGCTGGTGACGAATGGCGCCGTCTGGCTCGATCAGAGGACTATCCGGCTTCTAGCCGATCAGTCAGTCGACCGGTTCCCGCGACTGGATGACCGGAGATCGGCGAATCTCCTGACGGATCGAGAGCAAAAGGTGCTTCTGGGCATTCTCGCAGGCCTTACGAACCGGAAGATTGGGGAAAATCTTGGCCTTTCGGAAGGCTCGGTTAAAACGTCCGTGCAGCAGTTGTTCTATAGAACCGGAGTGCGAACTCGGAGCCAGCTTGTGCGGGCCGCGTTCGAAGGTTCCTTGGGCACCGCCAAAAGGGTAATGGGACGGAGCCGAAATGCGACAACTACCATGGTTCCATGATCATAGAGCACTTCGGTATTGTTCGAGCGCGACGCGGACAAGCTGGCTGCGAGTTCGCACACCGGTTTTCGCAAACAGTTGCTGAATGGTGTTCTTGACGGCGCTTTCCGAAATCTCCAGCCGGGCTGCTATTTCCTTGTTGGCTAAGCCCTGCACCACCAACCGCAGGACCTCCGTCTCCCTACTGTTCAATGCGGCTCGTTCCCGATGCTCCGGTGAATGCGCATCCCCGGTCCCCGGCGCGCCCCCCCCCTCCTCTTCGCTGACGTCCGCAATGATGGCCGCCAGCTTGGGGGTCGGCCCCTCCTTGTATGTCGAAAACCAAACGTCGGCGGTGAAAGTTTCACCGTTGCCTCGGTGCCCCTGGCACTGCATCGATGCCCGAAACTGCGGTGCTTCTTCCCATCGGAGTGCATGGTGCAGTTCCGGCAGGAATGCCGCGATCGGATCGCCGATTAAATCTCCTCCTCGCGGAACCATCATCTCGACAGCCGCGCGATTGGCCAGTTCGATGAATCCGCGCTCATCGACGGTCACAATGGCGGCTGGACTTGTCTCCACCAGCGCCTTCAACCTCGCCTGGGATTCCAGGCTCAGGCGCCGGTTTCGCACCAATTCTCCGACGAACAAACCGCATCCGGCCAGCGCCAGAGTCTCGAAAGTCAGACGGACGAATGACGGTTCCAGCGAACTGAAGGCCTCGGCGAGCTCGGCGCAGGCAACGCCGAGCAACGCCACGAACCACCGGGGCAGGAACGCCGCCGCAAACATGATGGGAAACAGGTAGAGAAAGCCCAGCGACACGTAAGGCTTTGTCCACCAGTCCACTACGGCGATCACCAGAATGATGATGCCGCTGATGACCAGGACCGGAGTTCGGTTTTGCTCGTGCCACAGCCGTTCTAAAGGCAGCATGACTCTGGGAGAATCTCAATTCTCCCTCTATTCTCCGCCCACGGCGCCGGTCAATCAAACGATTGCCCGAAAGATTCCGTTCGCACACTCCACGGACCATCGGAATCAGGTCGGCCGTGCCAGGCAATGTCCAATCAAAAGATTGGCCGCGAAGCTATGGCAGCACCTGGAGCTTCAGGTTCCGAAAAGTGACCTCGTACCCCTCGGCCTCCAGGGCGAGGTAGCCCTTGAGCAGGCCGCAATTTGGCAGCTCGTTGACCACCGCCCCGTTCACCTCGAGCGTCAGATGGCTGCCTTGCGCGCGCAGTTCGTAATGGTTCCACTCGCCGGCCGGCTTGACCCGGTTCTCTTTCATTTCCTTGCTCAGATTGAAACGCCGGAGCGCGCCGTCCACGAAGTTATTTCCGAAAAGGTAACCGCCGGCGAGGGTGGTCTGCGCCTGGTAATAGATTTCACCAAACTGCGACAGGCGGACGCCGACGCCGCTGTTGTACCGCGTTTCTCCTTCGCCGCGCGGCGTGAAGCGCCAGTCCACGTCGAAGATGATGTCGCCCAGTTCCTTGTCGTAGCGCAGCCATTCATGTCCCCCGTCGCCGGCACAGATGAGGGTGTGTTGGACGGGGTCCACCCGCCATTGGAGCTTGGGCTTGACGCCGTCGACTGCGGAAAACGGAATGCGAGTCCAGCCGTGCAGCCCCTCGTCGGGCAGCAAGTCCACGGGTCCCGCGGATTGGCCGGACGCCGCACCGGGGGCAAGCATGGCGGCTAGCCCGGTGAAAGCCGACGCGATCAAGAAGTAGGTGCGCCAACGTGTCATAACAAGCTCAGTGTAACTGATACAATTCTCTCCATGCGAAGATCCGCTCTGATTTTGGCGCTGGCAGCCCAACTTGCCGGCGCCCAGGGACGAGGGTCCGGCGCCGCCGCCCAGGGAGGCCGTGGAGGCGCGTCCGCCTCTCAGCCTGCCGCCACGGGCGCATCGGCCGAGCGCGCCGCCTTCATCCGCGAGAACTATTCCAAGTTCGAGTACCGCATCGCCATGCGCGACGGTATCCGGCTATTCACATCGGTTTACGTGCCCAAGGACGTTTTCTCCGACGGCAGGACGTACCCCATCCTGATGCAGCGGACGGGCTACAACGTGGCGCCGTATGGCAGCGACCTCGACCGCGCCAATCTCGGCCCCTCGGAGCTGTTCGAGCGGGAGAAGTTCATCTTCGTTTACCAGGACGTGCGCGGCCGGTTCATGAGCGAGGGCGACTTCGTCACCATACGCCCGCACAAGCCGGTGAAGAACGGGCCCCAGGACACGGACGAGAGCACCGATACCTACGACACCATCGACTGGCTGGTGAAGCACGTGCCCGGCAACACCGGCAAGGTGGGGATTTGGGGCATCTCGCAGCCGGGGTTCTACGCCACGGCGGGGATGATCGACGCGCATCCGGCGCTGGTGGCGGTGTCGCCGCAGGCGCCCGTCACCGATTACTACATGGGCGACGACGTCTACCACAACGGCGCGTTCATGCTGGCGCACCGCTTCGCCTTCTACATGGGGTTCCGCAATCGCGAGGGTGAACCCGCGCCGCCCCCGCGCACGCTGCCGTTCGACTACGGCACGCCCGACGGCTACGACTTCTATCTCAGCCTGGGACCGCTCTCGAACGCCGACGAAAAGTATTTCAAGCATCAACAGCCCATGTGGGACATGAATGTCGGCCACACCACCTACGACGAAGTGTGGCAATCGCGCGCCATCTGGAAGTACCTGACCGCCATCAAGCCGGCGGTCATGCTGGTGGGCGGCTGGTACGATACCGAAGACCCGCAAGGCCTCTTGCGCCAGTTCGATTTCATGGAGAAGCACACGCCGCCGGCCGACATGCTGGTGATGGGCCCCTGGAACCACGGCGGCTTTTCGCGCGGCGACGGCGACCGGTTGGGCAACGTCAACTTCGCTTCCAAAACCGCGCAATACTATCGCGAGCAAATCGAGTTTCCGTTTTTCCTCCATTACCTGAAAGGCCGCGGCGACGGCAAGTTTCCCAAGGCGTGGGTGTTTCAAACCGGCATGAACCAGTGGCGCCGCTTCGACGCGTGGCCGCCGCGCGAGGCGCAGGCCACCGACCTGTTCCTCGATGCCGGCGGCAAGCTCGCCTGGAGCCGGCCGGCCGTGGCGGGCGTCGAGGAATATCTGTCGGACCCCAACAAGCCGGTGCCCTACGTCGGCCGCATCGTCCAGGGAGTTCTCAACACCTACATGACCGAGGACCAGCGGTTCGCCGCGATGCGTCCCGACGTGCTGGTGTTCAAGACCGAGCCGCTGGACCATGACGTTTCGGTGTTCGGGCCCATCGAGGTGGACCTCAAAGTCTCGACCACCGGGACGGACTCCGATTTCGACGTGAAGGTGATCGACGTTTTCCCCGGCGATTATCCGGACTACGACAATCCGGCGCCCGCCGCTGCGTCCACAACGGTGGTCACCGCGCCCATGGGCGGATACCAGGAGCTGATTCGCGGCGAGCCGTTCCGCGGCAAGTTCCGCAAGAGCTTCGAGAAGCCCGTGCCGTTCGAGCCCAACAGGCCGGACCGGATCACGTTCCTTTTGCCGGACGTCGCGCATACCTGGCGGCAGGGGCACCGCATCATGGTGCAGATCCAGAGCTCCTGGTTTCCGCTGACCGACCGGAATCCGCAGAAGTTCATGGAGATCCCCAAGGCGCTTTCGAGCGATTTTCAAAAAGCCCTCGAGCGCGTGTACCTGGGAGGCGCGGACGGTTCGCGCATTCAGTTGCGCGTGGCCCAGTAAGCACCGGCTTCCAACCCCGGCTATACTGCGTAGGGAGGAGAACTCCGATGTCCAGGTCCCTTCTTGCCCTTTTACTGGTTCCCGCGGGCTTGTTGGCGCAGGATCTCAAGCCCGTTGCCCTGCCGGCGCCCCAGACCAGCGGAGGCAAGCCGCTGATGCAAGCCCTCAAGGAACGGAAGTCGACGCGCGAATTCAGCCCGGAAAAGCTCTCGCCGCAGATGCTTTCGAACCTTTTGTGGGCTGGCTGGGGGATCAACCGCGAGGACGGCCGCCGCACCGCGCCCTCATCCTCAGACCGGAAGGAAATCGAGATTTACGCAGTCACGGCGGATGGCGCCTACGTATACGACGCCAAGGCCAACGCCCTCAAGCCGGTGGCGAGCGGCGATCTCCGCAAGCAAACCGGGACGCAGGCATTTGTGGGAGAAGCGGCGCTGAACCTGGTTTACGTAGCCGACTTCTCCAAAATGGGAAATGGGGACGAGAACTCGAAGAATGCCACTTCCAACGCCAATGCCGGGTTCATCGCGCAAAACGTGTACCTGTTCTGCGCCTCCGAAGGCCTGGGCGCGGTGGTGCGCGGTGGGGTCCCCCGTGCCGAGCTGGCGAAGGCTCTGAACCTGCGCCCCGACCAGCGGATTGTGTTCGCGCAGACGGTGGGATATATCAAGAAGTAGGGCCGAGATGGCGTCCCCAAGGGGATTCGAACCCCTGTTACCGCCGTGAAAGGGCGATGTCCTAGGCCGGGCTAGACGATGGGGACTTGCTGGGCCGGATGAAGGTGAACAATCCTACTGTAGCGTTCGCGGAACCTTACCGTCAACCTGGCGCGCGCTCGCGGGGCCCGCTCTTCAGCGGCCGGCGTTGCCGTCTGGCTCGATACCCTGCGCCTGCCCGGAGCTGCCGGCGTGGTTTGCCTCCGCCTCTCTCACGGCCGCCTGGAGGGCGATGATGTTGGTCTGAAACGCGATCGCATCGATCACGCGCATAATCTCCGGCATCCTGTTGCTCGAGGCATCCATCCTGGCGGTGATGGCAGTCCGCATAGCACACTCCCGTTTTCGTTCAGACCTCCAGAGCGCAAAACTGGCCGGCTGCGTGCGACATGGCGTGAGCCGCTTTTCCCTTGGGGGCCAGGCACAGCTTGACCAGCAGAACCTCCTGCTCCCAGGGGAATTTCACCACGATCCATTCCGTGCTGCCGGCGCTCTTGGTCTTGAAGTTTCGGCCGAAAACCACCGTCGGAATGCTCAAGCCGAGGGGGCCAAGATGTTCCTCCAGGTCGGTCTTGACGTTGCCGATGACCATGTTGGTCAGCTCCGCCACGGCGTCCAGAACCTCTTCGTCCACCGCTGAGGATTCCGTCATCAGCATCTTGGAACAGATCCGGCAGGCCAGTTTGGGCGAGCAGGTCAGACTCCCGGTTCCGGTCCATTCTCCCCCCGCCACGCCGATAAAGGACATCAGCCCATCGTTGGAATCCAGCGCGCCGGTTTCAATGGTAACCTCGCCGCTCGCGATCTGGACGTCGAGCATGGTCGAAAACACGTTGGACGTGGACCGGCCTATGGAATCGATAATGATGTCGCGCAGGTTCATAATGGCGCCGCCGCTTCGAGAATTCCGGTCAGCTTTTCCTTGATTTGATCGGCCGTAAAGGGCTTGCGGACATAGCCGGCGGCCCCCAGTCTTACCGCCTCGCCCACCTTGGTTTCGCCACCCTCGGTAGTAATCATCACCACTGGAATGTGCCGCCACTGGGCCGAGGTCGTTACCGAGGCGAGCAATTGAAGACCGTCCATCACAGGCATATTGATATCCGATAGCACCAGGGCGATCTTCTGCGTTTTCAGCACCTCCAAAGCCTGCTGGCCGTCGCCCGCCTCATAGATCGTGCGAATCGACATGCCCGTCTGGCGCAAGACGCGCTGCAGGATCTTGCGGATTGCGGCAGAGTCATCCACGACCAGGACGTCTGACTCCATTGGACTCCTTACATTCTATTTATCGGAGGGAACGTCGCTTTCCTTAACCCCCATGGCTGAGATTTGTTTCAGAACTACGTCATGCGCCGGACTAAAGTTTCCCGCCATCAAGCCGATAGTAGCCCCAGGAGCGCGGAACTTGAACCGTCAGCTTTCGCAGCAGGAAATCGATGCGGTCTTCCAGCGCATGCAGGACCGCAAGCGCGAAACTCCCGCCGTCAAATTCGATTTCCGCCGGCCCGACCGCATTCCCAAATCTCAGGTGCGGGCCATCCACCTGCTTCACGACACCTTCGTGCGCAACCTGGTATCCAGCCTCTCGGCCTATCTGCGTTCCTACCTGACGGTCAATCTGGTGAGCGTCGAGCAGCTTTCCTACGCGGAATTCCTGGATGGGTTGCCGTCGCCCACCTGCATGGTCTCCCTCGGGCTCAGCCCCTATGACGGCAACGCCGTGCTCGAGCTCAACCCTTCGCTGGTTTTCCCCATCCTCGAAATGCTGCTGGGAGGAACCGGGAAATCGTCGGCCGCCATCCAGCGCGATATCACCGAGATCGAACAGAAACTCCTGGACGGATTGTTCCGCATCATTCTTCACGACTTGCGGGAAGCGTGGAAGGGCGTGGCCGCGGTCGAGTTCACCATTGAAGCCATGGAAACCGAACCGCAGTTGCTGCACCTGCTGGCCCCCAACGAGGCGGTGGTTTGCATCGGAGTCGAGTTGCGCATCGGGGAAACCGTGGGCATGATGAACATCGCCATGCCCTCCATCGTCATCAAGATGATGCGGCATCGATTCGACCAGCAGTGGTCGGTGCGCAAGACCCACGCCAGCGAGGCGGAGCAGATGCGCATTCTCAGGGTGCTGCGCGAGGCCATGCTGTCGGTCGAGGTGCGCCTGGAAGGGCCCACCCTCACGGTCCGGGACCTGCTCGAGCTGGGCGAAGGCCACCTGCTCACCCTCGATTACCCGGCCGGCCGTTCCGTCGAGATGCTGGTGAATGGCACACACAAGTTTGCCGGACAGGTGGTGAGCACCGGCAAGAAAAGGGCCTACCTGGTCAAAACGGTCAGACCGTTGCCGCCTCAGGGCAGGATCAGCGACGACGATGCCGCCGCCGGCGCCGGGCCGGCTTCCTCGGCGTAGATCCTGCTCAGGGCATCCACAAAGGCCCGGCCCTTACGCCGGCCGTTATTCTGGTCCAGCTCGAAGCGTTGCAGAAAGATCAGCAGCCCCAGGACGTCGCCATCCCGTGTCCTGGTCATCCCCAGGGTCTCGGTCTCCTCGCGCCGAAACTCCGCAATGCCGGCCTCGACCACGTCGCAAATGTGCGCCGCCAGCGGATTGTTCGGGCGGCTTTCATAATAAACCCCGCTCGCGAGCGTGCGGTACGTCCGGGTCAGCGCATCCAGCGCGTCCCGCATATCGAAGTCCACCACCCCCGGCGTCTCCCGTGCGGCGCGCGTGAGGACCAGCGATAGAAAAGCGAGGAGTTTCTCGTTCTCGCTCAATAACTCATCCTTGACGTCGATATCCCGATTGGGGACTTGCTGGGGGTCGATGGGCGGCGTCTTGTCATGCTTGCGCGCCTCCCGCAGGTATTCGCAATCCAGCGGACAACTCACCGTGACTTCGCGCTCGGCGCCGCAACAGGTGGTGCAAATATCACCCCGTACTCCGGGACAGAAGCGCCTGGGGCGCCGCGTTTCGCATAGTGCGCAAGCCATTCCCCCAGTATAGAGGTCGCAGCGCGCCGCTACCTAGCGGCCGGCCCGACGGTCTGCTCGTAAGTGCGGCGGAAGAAAGCGTCGGTCATGCCGGCGATGTAGTCGCACACCACGCGATGCGCGGGCTCTTCGAGCGCCTGCTGGCAGTATGGCGGAGGCAGGCGGCCGGGGTGGTCCAGGAAGAACCGGAACAGCTCTCCGATCATGGTCATGGACCGCCGCCGGTCCTCGCCCAAGGCCGCGGAAGCATACACCTTGACATACAGGAATTGCTTCAAGGCGCGGCTGGTCTCCGCCGCCTGTTCGGTAAACGCCGCCAGGCGCCGTGGAAACGCCCGCACCGCGTCGGCGTTTTCGACAGCCGCGTCCCGCGCGCGGCCCGCGGTTCCTTCGATTAGCCCCGTAACCAACGCATCGATCAGGTGCCGCAGGCCCTCGTAGAAGCGCTCGCGCCCGCTGGCCCGGGGGAACTGCGCTTCGATGGCCTCGTGAATCGCGCGGTACAGCGGCACGCAATCGGCCACATCTTCGGCCGCCAGCATGCCGGCGGAAAAAGCGTCGTCCAGGTCGGCGGTGTTGTAGGCGATCTCATCGGCCAGGTCGATCAACTGCGCTTCCAGAGTTGGGCGGAGAGCGGGCAGGTAGGCGTCCAGCTCGGGGCTCTCGCCGGGTGTCAAATCGCGCGAATGCTTGACCATCCCCTCGCGCACTTCATACGTCAGGTTCAGCCCCGGAAAACGGGCGTACCGCTGCTCGAAGCTCTCCACGATGCGCAGCGCGTGGAGATTGTGATCGAACTGGTCGCCGAATCGCTCCATCTGCCGGTTCAGTTCCTCCTCGCCGGCGTGCGCGAACGGAGGGTGCCCGATGTCGTGCGCCAGCGCCAGGGCTTCCGTCAGGTCCTCATCCAGTTCCAGCACCTTGGCCACCGTGCGCGCCATTTGCGCCACCTCAATGGTGTGCGTCAGGCGGTTGCGGAAATGATCGGAGAGACCGGATGTGAATACCTGGGTTTTGGCCTCCAGCCGCCGGAAGGCTCGGGAATGGACCACGCGGTCGCGGTCGCGCTGGAAGGCGGTGCGGTACGGATGTTCGGGTTCCGGGTAGCGCCGGCCCTGGCTTCGCTCCACCGCAAACCGCAGGCGCGCCAGCATGACAGAACGCCGCGGCCTACTGCGCAGGAAGCTCGCCGTAAGCCTGAAGAGCCACCTGCCCCACCGTCCCGGGCAGGTTGCGCAGCGGATCCAGAAGCTTGCGCGCCTCGGCGGGTTTCTGGGGCATGAGATAGCGAGCCAGCATAATGGCCGCTTGTTCCTTGGAGACGAAAATCGTAGGTTTGGCGATCAACGCTCGCAGCGTTTTCTCCCCCAGATCGGAGCGGCCATCGGCGAAGTAGATCTGGGCCAGCGAGAGTCTAGCCAGCGAAGCGTACTTCTCGTCGCCCTTCTGAGCCGCCTCCTGGAAGCTCTTTTCAGCCTCCACCAGCTTTCCCTGGTCCGCCTGGATGGCGCCCAGGTAGTACTCCGCGATTTCGCCCTCCTCACTGCCGGCGTCCTTGTTCCGCAAATCCGTGAATACTCTCAGGGCTTCCTGATCCTTGGCTTCCTGCGTGGGGAAACTGAGGCCTCCGTTGGCCGAGGGCCCCACCGGCGCCTCCTGAACCTGGATCGCCTTGGCCAACGCGCTTTCCCGCACACCGTGCTCGCGTCTTTGATAGACCATATAGCCGGCCACCAGCAGGCCGACCACCGCCGCGATGGTGCCATAGCGGACAATCTCTTCTTTGTGCTCTTCGAAGAACGTTACTGTCAGCCCGACTTCCTGGGCGAACTTATCGCTCTTTAGTTCTTTGCGGGTAATTCTAGCCACGAAAACCTCAAATGGAGTTGAATGTTCATGGTATCACGACACTCCGCGGGGGCAAGGCGCATTCCGCCGTCATCCAGTGAGAGAATATCGCTTATGCCACGCCTTGCGCGCTCGGTCGAAAACGTGCCCCACTCGCGCATTCGCGAGCTGGCGGAAATCGCCATGTCGATGGATGGAGTCCTGCGCCTCTACTTCGGCGAATCCAACCTGCCCACGCCGGATTACATCAAGCAGGCCGCCATTCGCGCCCTGCGGGATGGCTTCACCTTCTATACCGAAAATGCCGGCCTGCCTTCCCTGCGGCGCGCCATTGCGGAAAACTACCGCCGGCTGCATTCCGTGGATCTCGATCCGTTGAGCGAAATCGTGGTCACCGCCTCGGGGGTGCAAGCCCTGAACATGGGAATCCGCTGCGCGCTCGATCCCGGCGACCAGGCCCTGGTGCTCACTCCGGCCTGGCCCAACGGCGCTTCCAGCGTCATGCTGGCCAACGCCGCCGTGTGCCAGGTGCCGCACCCGCTCTCGGGCCAGCGCTACCGCATCGATTTCGAAGCCCTCGAGGCCGCCCGGTCGCCGCGCACGCGCCTGCTCATCTATACCTCGCCCTCGAATCCGCTGGGCTGGGTGGCCACCCAAGAGGACCAGCGGCGCTTGCTCGATTTTGCGCGCCGCCACGATCTCTGGCTTCTGGCCGATGAGGTCTACGACCGGCTTTTTTATGCCGGCGCGCGCCTCGGCGACCCCGTCCCCTCCATCTTGCGCCTGGCCACGCGCGACGACGCCGTGATGGTGGTGCATTCGTTTTCGAAAAGCTACTGCATGACCGGCTGGCGCGTGGGCTGGCTGGTCGCGCGGCGGGACCTGGCGGCCAAGGCCACCCAGTTGAACGAGTTCATCATCTCGCACGCGCCCAGCTTCGCCCAGAAGGCCGGCGAGACGGCCCTGGCGGAGGGCGAGGGCCCGCTCGTCGAGATGCTCGAACGCCTCAAGCGGAACCGCGATCTCTGCCTGGATTCGCTGAGCGGCATCCCCGGCGTGACCGTCCCCAGGCCCGACGGCGCGTTCTACCTCTTCCCGCGCATCCAGGGCCTGGCCGATTCCTTCGCCTTCTGCAAGCGCCTGCTCGAGGAGACCAGGGTCGGTCTCGCCCCAGGCGTGGCCTTCGGCGCCGGCGGGGAGGGTTCCGTCCGCATCTGTTATGCCGCCGAGCGTTCCATTCTCGAACCCGCCATGGAGCGCCTGACGAAGTTCCTCCGCGGCAGCGCCGCCTAAAGCCTCACTTCCCGCCGAACTGCGCTTTGGCCTGTTCCGTCACCGTCCACAGGTACACCGTGCGCCAGTCCATATTGATCTGCTTGTCGGGCTTCCATTCGCCCATGTCGAACTGGTGCGAGACGATGCGGGTTCCCACCTTCAGCTCCTTGAGCAGTTTCGGGCGGAGCTTCATGTTGACCTCCGGCAGCAGGTACAGGGTAACTACGGTGGCGTCATGGAAGTCGGCGTCGAAGAGGTTCTTCTGGAGGAAACGGACCCGGCCGGTCACCCCGGCCTGCCGCGCATTTTCCTCCGCCTCCTTGATCCGTTCCGGGTCTATGTCCACCCCGGTCCCAGTGGCGCCGAACTTCTGCGCCGCCATAATCACGATCCGGCCGTCTCCGCAGCCGAGGTCATACAGGATGTCTCCCTGCTTGACTCCGCCCAGCTTCAGCATGGCCTCGACCACGTCCGGCGGAGTTGGAACGTAAGGCACGTCCCGGTGAACGTCTCCCTGTTGGGCGGCCAGCGGTAGTGAGGCCAGCATCAGGCTGCACACGATTTGGACGAGACAGGCGCTTCTGCGGCCCGCCACAATTGCAGATCGGGTAATGGGTTTCATGCTGGAAAGCTTATCACGGAGCGCTCTCGCGTGAGTGGGGCGCGTCTCGACCCGCATCATCAGCGGAGGCCTCGACGGAGAAGCAGGCCCGGACCTCCGCGCTGACGCTGGCCGGCCTCCCGGTCCCGGTATCTATGGGACACCACAAGGTGCGGGCCTTGGCCAGGACGCTGCGGTCCCTGGCCCGGAGCAGTTCGGTAAAGCGTTCGAACCGAATCCGGCTGGCGCTTCCCACCCATGTCCTGGCGATAATCCCGTCGCCCAAAAAGGCCGCCTGCTTATAGTCGATTTCGTGACGTACCACTACCCACAGCAGTTTCGCCTGGTCGGCGGCGGGCGCGGCAGCCGTCCAATGCGCCACCGCGGCCTCCTGCACCCAGCGAAGGTAGGTAACGTTGTTGACGTGGCCGAGTTGATCGATATCCACCGGCTCCACCGCTAGGGCCAGTTCGAAAGCTTCCGCGGCTTGGCTCATCATCTTTAGTATCCCCCTCGCGCGGGAAGCGGTGATTCCGGGTAAAATAGACTCGCGGATCGAAAGGAAGCGACCATGAAGAGTCCCATCGCGGCATTGCTCCCACTCCTGGTTATGGCCTTATCGGCAGGCGTCGCCGCTGGACAAACCCAGCCCGACTCACCCCCCGCCAATCAATCCGAAAAGCCGGTCAAGGCCATCGGTTACCGGATTGGTGGCGGAGCGACCAGAATCGCCCTCATCTCGACCGGCGCCACCCCGCAAGCCCACGGCGAAGCCAGGGTCGAGGCCAAGACGGGGGCCACATACATCGAGGCGGACGTGAAAGGCCTGGACCAGCCAACCAGGTTCGGCGCGGAGTTTCTCACCTATGTGCTGTGGGCCGTATCCCCGGAAGGCAGCACTTACAACCTCGGCGAAATTCGTATCGACGCCGCCGGGGAAGGCAAGCTGAAAACCAGCACCCAGTTGCAGGCCTTCTCCCTGTTTGTAACCGCGGAACCGTACTTTTCGGTTCGTCAGCCCAGCGAGGTTCTGGTGCTCGTAAATGAGATCACCAAGGACACCAAGGGCGAGGTCTTGCTGGTCCACGAGTACAAGCTGATGGCGCGCGCCCAGTACGAGCGATTGGGAAATCCGCTGGCGCTGTCGGTGGACCTCAAGCATGTCCCACTCGAAATGTATGAAGCCCGCAACGCCGCGGACATTGCCCGGTCGCGCGGCGCGGATCGATACGCGGCGGACATCTTCGCCAAGATGCAGGAGAGCTTGAAGAAGGCTGAAGACGCGCTGGCGCGGAAGGCCGGCAACCAGGTGATCGTCTCGGCCGCGAGACAGGCGGTCGAATTCGCCGAAGACGCACGCGCGTTGGCGGCTCAACGGCAGGAGGAAGAGCGCATCGCCAAGGAGCGCGAGGCCGCGGCGGCCCAAGCCAAGGCTGAAGCCGAGGCCAAAGCGGCCGCCGCCGCGGTCGAGGCCCGGCGGAAGGCCGATGAAGAAGCCCAGCGCCAGGCTGAACTGGCTGCCGCCCGTGAAGCCAAGATTAAAGCCGAAGCCGAACTCGCCGCCGTAAAAGCCAAGATGGAAGCGGATGCTCAGGCGGCCAAGGCCAAGGCCGAGGCTGACGCGCTGGCCCAGGCCAAGGCCGATGCGGAAGCCCTGGCGGCAAAAACCAAGGCCGATGCGGAAGAGTTGGCCGCCCGAACCAAGGCCGAGGCCGACGCGCGGGAGGCCAAAGCCCTGGCCGAAGCGGAACAGGCCCGCCAGGCCGCCGAAGCTCTTCGTGCGCAGTTGCTCGAGCAGTTCAACCGCATCCTCGATACTCGGGACACCGCGCGCGGGCTGGTCATCAACATGGCCGATGTGCTCTTCGATACCGGCAAGTTCGACCTTCGTCAGATCGCCCGCGAAAAGCTGGCCAGGCTGGCCGGTATCGTGCTCGCTCATCCCGGATTGAATCTCGGCATTGAAGGACACACCGACAGCACCGGAAGCGATGAGCTCAATCAGAAACTCTCGGACCAGCGCGCGAATTCGGTTCGCAAGTACCTGATCGAACAAGGATTGCCGGAAACCAGTCTAATTGCCGTGGGTTTCGGCAGTTCGATGCCGGTGGCCGACAATAGCACCGCCGCCGGTCGCCAGCAGAACCGGCGGGTGGAAATCATCGTGTCGGGAGAAGTCATCGGCACAAAGATCGGCAGGCAGTGATTTCCGGATGCCGGGACGCGGCCAGGTGCCGCAACAAATAGCGGCAGGCCGCGGTGCGATCCGGGTCCGGTTTCGTCGCGGCCATCGCCTGAAGCACGCTGTCGAGTACTTCCCGCCGCTCCTCTTCCCAAGGCGACCCGCGATTGAGCCGCCAAGCATGGTCCGGTAGTTTCTCCCAGCGTGCCAGGGTTTGCATGGTCTGAAAGGCTTATCGGCCGGGGGTACGGGTCTGTGAACTAATGGTTTATTCCACTGCGGCCGATAAGATGCGAGGAGTCCTAATGATCCGGTTGACCCGGCTCAATCGAATACCGCTCGTTCTCAATTCCGATCTCATTGAGCATATTGATGTTACGCCGGATACTGTGATTACACTCACCAACGGGCAGATTCTGCGAGTCCGCGAAACCGCTGATCAAGTCATCCAGCGCATCGTGGATTTTCGCAGAAGGATTAGCGGACCAGATGGGCAGCCTACCGAACTTCTCGAAGAAAGGGGCGACCTGGAATCCATCGACCATCCGGACCGGCCGGAGAACCTGGATTGAAACCCCATGGCTGAAGCCGCGGATCCAAAGAAAAAGACGCCCGCAGCAGCTCCCAAGCGCGGAGACACCAGGCCGGACCTGGCCACCTTGGGGGGGATTGCCGTTGCCCTGACGGGACTCATCGGGGGGCTGCTCTTGGAAAAGGGCAGCATCATGGATGTCGCCCAATTCACCGCCGCCATGATCGTTTTCGGCGGGACCTTCGGCGCCGTGCTGGTGACCACCCCGCTGCCCATCTTCCTGAGCGCCATGAAAGGCCTCAAAAGCGTCTTTTTCGAAAAGGCCAGCTCCACTACGGAAACCATTCAGGCCCTCGTCCAGTACGCCACTGCGGCCCGCAAGAACGGCATCGTGAGCCTGGAGACCGAGGCCGCCAGGATTGCCGATCCATTCTTGCGCAAATCCCTCAACCTGGCCGTGGACGGCACCGATCTTCAGGAACTCCGCAAGATGATGGAGATCGATATCGCCTTGAGCGAAAACGCGGCCGAGGCTGAAGCCAAGGTGTGGGAAGCCGCGGGAGGCTACTCGCCCACCGTCGGGATCATCGGCGCGGTAATGGGGCTGATCCAGGTGATGAAGCATCTGGAGGACATCAAAGAGGTGGGACACGGCATCGCCGTGGCTTTCGTGGCCACGGTGTACGGCGTGGCGTCCGCCAACCTCTTCTTCCTGCCCGCGGCCGCCAAACTGCGCGCGCGCATGCACGATGCCTCGCTGCTCAAGGACATGACGCTGGAGGGCGTGATCGGAATTGTGGAAGGCCTCAACCCCACGCTGATCCGCCTGAAGCTGAGCGCCTACGACCCTAAGCCGGCTCAACCCA
>Ga0326728_10010236_pt1 | contig 22069 bp, 36 predicted proteins | sample MB3enrmetagenome_FD_207602 | JGI IMG/M metagenome (GOLD analysis project Ga0326728, IMG submission 207602) | Lab enriched peat soil microbial communities from McLean, Ithaca, NY, United States - MB31MN | ecosystem: Environmental > Terrestrial > Soil > Wetlands > Peat | place: USA: New York... | reverse complement strand
GTACACGCCACCTTCGATCTCCGATTGCACGATGTTCCGGTTCACCTCATCACTGAAGTTGGGATGAGGCATAAACGGCTTGGGAACGGGGACCTCGGCCTTCGTATCCATTCTCGTTTTCTCCGCCCGCCTTCTGCCTACTCCCTCTCCCCTGACCCCGAATGAAGCCGTGCAGGGATCATTATACTTGGAGCGGGTTGGATGCGCTTGGATAAGGCTGGAAAGAGGCGTGTTTTCAACGCGGGCGAAAAATAGGCGGTGCGGGGATGGTGGGTACAGACGCGACCACTTCCGAATTAATCTCAGACAATAATACCGATAAAGCGGGAAAACCGGGCACAATGACCACATCTAATTCGGAAGTGGCGGGGGGCGGGCGGCAAGCTAAACAATAACTATCGTGGTTTGTTGGCGATACAATTCGGAAGTGGAGCGGAAACCTAGTACAAGGCGAATAAAATACGAAAGTAATTCGGAAGTGAAATGGCGATTTAATTCGGAAGTCGATTTTGGAAGTCACAGCCGGAGACTGACTAGCGAGTCTTTGGATGGGGAGGAGGACCCAGGGACTGCCGGCTGGTGGCTCCTTAATAATGATGCCGTCTCCTGGGACGAAAGGGCGATAGATTCCAGGAAGCTTCCCATAGCGAAAAATTCGGTGAGGAGGCCAATGATAAAAAGCACGGCACCGAGGACGGCCAACAGGGAACCTATCCCGGCAGCCGGCCCAGGGCCGACTCCAGCAGCGGTATCCACAGCGGCGGCGTAGAGCATTCCGCCCAGGGCTATGGCGACGAGGCCGACGACCACTAAAATAATAGATGTGCGGAGGCCGCCGCTCGCAGGGTGGCGAGGAGAAACGGCCTGGCGCGGGCGAGGAACGCGGCGGGTTGTATCGAGGATCGATTCCATAAATCACCTTTCCTTTACTTCAATTTCCTATTCGTTATGTACTTCATCGCCTGCCAGTCGCCGCTGCGGGTAGTGAGTTTGTCAGCCAAGTCCGCCAGGACCTCGCGGGCAGCGTCGTGGCCGGCAGCGGCGGCCTCATAGATAATGTTAAGGCCAGTCACCGCATCACTGAACAATCTTTCCAACTCAGCATCACCTTTAACCTGCTGAGCCTTCGCGACTGGTATTCCTGATTCCGAATTCCCGATTCCGAAAAGTGCGCGGGTCTTATCGTCCGGGCACAGGTCTAGAAGTTTTCGGAGCCGCCTTCCACGCGGGGCCGCTCGCCCAGCCTCCCAGTGTCCAACACTACTGCTACTACAGCCCACCTCATCCGCAAACTCATCCTGAGTCATACCCAGCCTAGTGCGGAGCGACAAAACAGCCACCTTTGAGATTTCTGTGGAAATCTGCATTTTCCCCTTGACAGCCTCAAAATGAGTACTAAAATTAGCACTCAGATGATGGGGCACCGATAGGTGCCCGGAGAAAACAATGAAGAATACCACAAACCGAAAACGAAAGCGACTGGGTCCTGAATCGGTGCGATTGATTCGCGGGATGCGCGGCGGAGCCGCACAAATCGCGGCTCTAATGCACCCGGCCGGCACTGAGCCGGAAAAAATCAATCACAGCTACGTGGCGCGGGTCATCAACGGCGAGAAGCCTCCCAGTAAACGTTTTCTCCTGGCACTAAGCTGCGTCCTCGCCGGGCTGCACCGGCAGGCGGTGCGGGCGATTGTCGAGTACGAAAACCCAGACATGAGGAATCTGCCTGACTCTGCGTGGGTCGGCCTGCAAGAGGCGAAGAGGTAGACCATGAAAAAACTCTCATTATTTTTCGCTCTCCTAATTTTTGCCGGATTGATTGTCGGGCTGGGGATGGTGCTCCGCCGATTCCCCACCCTGGCTGCGGCCATGGCCCTGGGGCCCTGCATGGTGACCTTCATCGGGGCGGCGATGGCGCTGCTTTCGGGAAGATTTGAAATTTGAGATTTGAGACATGGTAAGCGATTCAAAATTCAAGATTCAAAATTCCGAACCTGGCCAAGCCGGCGCCGAGCCGAAGCTAGAGGTCACTGTAGCCACCAAGATTGATGAGGATCGGGCGCGGCGGTTCCAGCACATCGCGCTGGCCAGCGGGATGACGGTCAGCGAGTTGTTTCGGCTGCTTCTCCACCGGGCTGACATCCTCTTCGAGCACTGGGATGAGCGAATCAACCCCAAGTTTTTCATCGACCAATTCGTGCTGCGAGAGGGACAGCTTACGCTTTTTGATTTTTCTCAGCGCGGTAAATCACGTTTGAGGAGTTAATGACTATGGCGATTGAGCGAGATGGAGCTTGGTGGCTGGAAGAGAGCGAGGTGGCGGAGTTGGAGCAGCTATCGCCTCGCTGGGTTCGGCATCGCATGAGTGCCTGGAGCCCGAGCGGCCCCGCGACTGACCATCAATTTCTGGTCTGGAAGCCGCGCGAGGAAGTGCTCGCACAGGCAGGAGTGCCTGTGCCACGGCTCCCTGGCCGCGGGGGCCGATTGATCCAGGCCAACTCAATGAGTTTTGACGGGCGAGAGCGCTGGAAGCAGCGGGTCCTCAAGGCAGCGGTGGATGGCAGCTACGATCAACTGGCTGGCCGTCCGCCTGCCTCCCACCCCAGGGACGATTCCGAATTCCGAATTCCGGATTCCGCAAACCGTCCCACCAAAGCCCTGAACAATGCCGGGAGTGACGACCTGGCCCCCGCTTCTAAATCCGCAACTTCCCCTGCTTCCAGCGCGCAGTTGCCGCTACTGCCGGCCCAGACCCCGCATGAGGAAGAGCGCGAGCGGCAGATCGAATTGGTGAAAGCCTCGATGCCCGCGAGTCAGGCCAGCGCGTGCATTCAACGATTTAAATATATTGAGCCGCTGGTGAACCACGACTTTCAGGCGCTTGGGTACAGGAACAAGACGACATTCTATCGCCAGCGCGCGCGCGAGGCTGGGGTTTCCCAGAACACGATGATTCGCTGGTACCAGAAGTTCCTAGTGAATGAGTGCATCGCAGATCTCGGTAACGAGGACACGGGACCGCCCAAGGGCACCGGCGCCGTGCTCGATGCGTCCATGCGCGCACATATAAAAGGATGCTGGGAAGTCGAGAAGCTGACACGGGCGCAATGTTGCCGGTCCTTAGAATCCTATCTCTCTGAAAAACAAAGGGGCACGGGCGCGCGCTGGATTTACGACGTTCCCCACCGGACGACCATCGAGCGCTTCATTAACAATGAGTTGCAGGGCGACGATAACCCGCTGCGAAATGGCGCGGATGCGGTGCATGCCGTGGCCGGTCACATGGATCGGAAATTTACCGACCTGGCCGCGCTGGAGCGAGTAGAGAGTGACGAATGCCGGCTGAACCGTCTGGCTTATGACCCACAGCGCCTGTTTGACAGTGACGGCAAGCCGCTAGTGGCGCGCTACTGGCTACTCACGTTCTACGATTGCCGCTCCATCTATCCGGTGTGCTGGAGCCTGGTGCATGGCTCGGAATTCGACCTGAAGCATGGGATCAGCGAGCAGGACGAAATCAACCTTTTCGATTACCTGGTCAGAAACTATGGCAAGCCTGCCGCGATCCATTCCGACCGTGGGCGATTCCGCGGGAAGCGATTTGGCGGCCAGGCGCTCGCGGATAAAGAGATTGATGAGAAATTCCGGCAGGCGGATGGTGTCCTGGATCAGCTCAACATCGCCCACAACATGCCGCGCGTCCATAACCCTCGGGGTACCCGGCTGGAGCGTTTTCATCGCTGGGTTGCCGACTGGTTTCGCGGCAAGCCCGGCTGGATCGGCGCGAACCACCAGGAACGCAAGATGACGAACGGCGATGCTGAGTTTGCCCAGCATAAACTCTGGCTGAAGGGCAAGCTGGCGCCGGGCGAGTGTTCACCTCTTCCAACCTACGACGAGACGATGGAAGAGGTTAATAAGATGATGGAGGCGTGGCGCGACCACAGTTCCCAGGGTACCGACATGCACGGATTGTCCCCTCGGGCTGTTTTCGTCCACAACACTCCACAGCAGGGTTTCGAGCGCATCTCGGAAGAGCGGCTCAATATCGTTACCGCCGAGCGCTACCCCGACGAAGCCATTGCCAAGGGCGGCATCATCGAGCTTCCCGATGGCAGCCGTTATTCCCATCCCTTGCTCGCGCTTCTACCGAGGGGCGAGAAACGGATGGTTATCCGCCTCCGGCATGACCATTCTTCCATCTCCGTCCTCCCTGCCAAGAACGGCGAAGAAATCATCGTGGCTCCCCGCCGCGTCCGTGTGGGCGGCAACGACCCCGACGAGCTGGCCCGCCAGGCAGAGCGCCAGGCGCTGATCGAAAAGACGATTGCGGGATTCGGAACACGCGACCTGGGACCGGCAGTCTGGGCAGACCGAAACCCTGATCCCGAGCCCTTAACCCTTAAACCCGAGCCGCCCCTGGGTCACCCGGAGACATCCGGCGTCGATTACATCGCCGAGCGCATGGGACTGAAAAAGCATGCGTCAGGTGTCGGGTATCAGGTGTCAGTAAAACCAGAGCCGCTTGAGTTGGCGGCTGAGGAATTTGCCCCCGAGGACTTCACTCCCTCGCTTCACGAGATGGAGCAATTCACCCCTGAGATGGAGGAGTCGTGAGCAGGGCAGTAGGCAGTAGGCAGAAGGCAGTAGGCAGAAGCATCACGCGCATTCGCGCGGCGCTGGCCGGGGCTCATCATCACACCCACGCGTCTTGGGCGGGGATGCGCACGCGGATCAGGGCGCTTACCAATCAGGAGCTGCTGGAGGCGCTCGAACTGGAAAAACTGGGGAAGCGCCGCACCGAGCATTTGAAGCTGATCGACAACGAAATTCGCCGACGCCACGGCGATGCGGGCCCCCGGCAGTTCCGGGTAGAGACCAGATTCTGATTCATAAGACGAGGAGGCCTTATGAAAACCTATTTCCCGAAGTTACGAAGTGCCCAGGTAGTCGAAAAAGCGCTGGACCGGATTTGCGCCGATGAAATTATCGGCGTGATCGTTGGCCCTCCCGGCTGCGGGCGCACCGAAGCCTTGAAGCACTGGCGGCGGACGCGCTCGACGCCGCACATCTGGATTGAAGCGACGCTGTGCGGCACGCTTCAGGCCACGGTGGGCGCGCTGGCGGAAGCGTTGAACGTCACACGCGCATCCATCGATTCCACCGCTTCCAGGATCGCCGAGCGCCTGGCGGAAAAGCCCGTAGCCGTCCTGCTCGATGAAGCCGACTTCCTTTGCCCCGCCGCCTTCAACAAGCTCCGCGCCATTTGGGACCGCACGCAGATGCTGCGGGATACCGAAGACGAGCGCGGCTTCGCCCTGGCGCTGCTCGGCTCCCACACGCTGCGCACGCGCCTGACCCAGGACGAAGATCGCTCGGAGCAAATACTGCGGCGCATCGGCGAGTTTGACGAAGTTCCCCGCATGAACATGGAGGAGCTGCTGGGCGTCCTGGGCGCGAAGTGGCACCTGACCGCTCCCACGCTCGCCGAGGGCGCGGCGGAGGAAGCCTTGCGGCTTTGCCGAGGCTCCATCGGCTGGCTCAACAAAATCATCCCCAACGCCCTTAAGTTGGCCGCCAAGGACGGGAAGATCGTTACCCCGAAAATCATCCGGGCGACCAGCCGGACGCTCGCGGGCCTCGAAGAACAGTAGGCAGTCGGTGACTTATGAAATGTGATTGCGGTGCGGTGATTACGAACGATCCCAAGGGCCGATGGCACCCCACGACGGTCTGCGAGAAGTGCTTTTACGCTCTCTCGCTTCAGGAGCGCAAGGCGCTGGCGAACGGCTGCCGAAAAAAGGTGATCGCGGAATGAGAGTCGAAGCGAGAAATGAACTCGTGGTGCGTTACCCGAAGCTGGTTTACAAGTGGGCAAATCGCTTCTTCAGCCGTGTCAGCCATGCGGTGAAGGGCTGCAATGCCGACGACGGACGGATACAGAACACTCCTAGCTGTTAACTGTCGGCTGTAAGCGAGGTGACTATGCGAATCCTGATCGTTGAAGACAATGCGGACATCGCGCGGCTTACGGCGGAGCTGCTGCGCATGATCGACCGGAACCACCTGCCGATGCAGATCGACTCCATCGTGATTGCTGGCGACCTGGACAGCGCCGTCTTGGAACTCGCGGGCGCGGATGTGTGCCTGTGCGACGGCCGGTTTCCGCTGGAGGCGGGGATGTCGCCGTGCGAGGCGTGGGAACTAGTAGCGGGCAAGTGTGAGCGGCAAGTGCTGCCGGTGCGCTGCGTGGTCTATTCGGCCGACGCGGAAATTGCGGAGGCGGCGCGGAAGCGCGGCCTGGTCGCAGTCACAAAGCCAGGGCGGGCGGCAGAAGTTTATGCCGCGGTAACTGGTGGGGCTCGGGATTCGGGAATCGAGGCTCGGGCGGGAATCGACATGCTGCCAGAGCAGAAAGCGGCGCAACTGAATTCTGAATGCTGAATTCTGAATTGTGAAAGCGGGGTCAGTGATGGGCGGTCAGAGGCAGGAATCGGTTCAGCAGCGTTACGTGCGGCGGCTACGGGAACGGCTTATGGCCCTCCTGGGTGGATGTTGCCAGGCATGCGGGGCGCTCGCTCCACTGGAATTCGCTCATTTGGAACCGACGCCCATCCTACGGTTCAACCGTGGGCGCGGGAGCAAACATCGCCTCCTTGACGTGAGGCGGAATGTGCAGCGATACACGCTGCTCTGCGCTCGGTGCCACGATGCGTTTGATGGCAGACGGACGGACGGACGGAAGAAATAACTGCTAGGTGGGAGGCGTGCTGTGGACTTCGCGGATGACTTGGAACGGGAGATGAGGCAGCAGACGGCGAAAGCTCCACCTGTAAATGTCGAGGCGCGGCGGCTGTGGGCGGACTTGGTGGGCGCGGAGAAGCTGTCAGGACTCGATGGCACGATTGACGATCAAATCCGGCAAATCTGCTATTGCAGCGGCGAGGTGGACACCATCGAGATCGCGCGCGAGGATTACCTGCATCAGCTTGAGAACGCCGCGAACATTGGTAAGCGCGCGGGCTTCAACGATGGCTGGGCGGAGGCGAGCGTTAAGGCGCGAGGCGCCGGCATTCAGTTTGCGCACGAGAGGATTCGCATGGAAAAAACCATTCGCAGGCTTTGGTGGACGGTGGCGATTGCGGTGATGGCCAGCGGGGCCGTCGTGCTCGCCTGGGTTGTGACGCAATTTTGAAAAAGGGGGATGCATGCCAGTCATTAAGCAGTACAAGTGCGACGGGTGTGGCGCGGAAAAGCGCGAGGCGAACCATTGGTGGGCGGTCACAGTGCAGCAAATCGACACGAGGGCCTTGGGCGGCGAGGATGACGCAATTCCCGCTTTCGTCCTGACGGAGCTTCAGCGAGCTGAGTACTGTGACATCGATATCACCGCCGTTCTGTGTGGGCAGGAATGCGTTGCTAAGCGCGCATCGGAATTCATGGGCGAACTTAAAAAAGAAGCAGATGCCCGAGCAGCCAGGCACAAGGATGGGGTGAAGCAATGAACCGACGAACAACCAACCGGCCTGGAGGCGGCGTGCGGTCAATCCGTTTTCCCGAGGCCAGTGTTTCGGAGAGTTGCCGGGCCAAGCGCGGCGTGTCGAGCTGGCGCGCCAGGCGCGACCTGGAAGAGATCGTCGCGGCAGTGCGCGATTGGTCAGGCTCAATGTCTTGTGCGGAGTGGGAAAAGACTTACCCGCAATTCCGCAAGATGAGCGGCGACGATTTGGGCCGCGAGCTTTCCCTGCGCCTGGCGCAGTTGATTTTGGCGGAGCACTGAAGGCTTCACCGCAGAGGCACGGAGACACGGAGGAAAGATGAAGCAGGAAAAACTGGAAATCAAATCGTGGGAGCAGGCGCGGGCGGCGATGGCCGATTACGCGGCCGCTCAAAACGAAATCGATAAGGCGGATGCGCTGCTGGCGGAAGCGGAATTGACCGCCAAGCAAGTGCGGGCGCAGATGGCGGAGGGTTACGAGGCGCGCTGCGCGGACCTGACCGCCGCGCTCAGGAAGTTTGCCCGCCAACATCAGGCGGAGTTCCTCGCGGTCGCAGATGGCGGCGAGGGCCGCACCCGCGTTCACTCCGGCGTCGAGTTGGGCTTCGAGTGGGGCAAGCCCTACATCGAGATCGGGAAAAAGAGCGAGGCTTCGGTGATTAAGCGCCTCGAAGAGAACGCGGGCGATACCTACGTGCAGCGCTGCCCGAAAATCCGCCGCGACGTTTTGCAGGCGGAAATCAAGACGGCCAAGGAAAACGGCGATCAGGCGCTAATCGACAAGTTCGCTGCCTGGGGCATCACGCTAGAGCAAGACGAAGAGTTTGTGCTGCGGGTTTTGCCGACCCAGGGATGAAAGCCGATGGCTTACTGCTCTCTCTGCGACAACACGGGATGGATGGCGATCCTGGTGGACGGCGTGCGGCGGATGACTCGCTGCACGCACCTGGCGGCGGAGAAAGCCGAGCGCGAGAAGGCAAGGCCGGGAGGGTTCACGGCGATCAAAGACATCGCTGCGGGACTCGGGGTACGGGACACGGGACACGAAAGGGCAGTAGGCAGCCCCGAATCCCTAAGCCCGACAATTGAGGAGTTGCTCGCGCAACGCCCAATCCTTTCCGATCTGCTCAGCCGTGAGGACCTGGTGGTTGCCAAGCTGATCCAGGTCCACGTCGGCAAAGCCTCGGCCATCCGCATCAAGGACCTGATCGCGGCGCTTGGGGAATCGTGGAATGACCGCGACGTGAAGAATTCCATCGAGAAGCTGCGCACGCTGGCCGGCATGCCGATTGTGGGATCGAAAGAGCCTCCCTACGGCTTGTTCCTGCCCGCGACGGCCGCCGAGTGCGATGAAGCCTTTGACCGCTATGTGCGCGAAGGCATCAAGCTCTTCATGATTGCCAGACTGGTTAAGCCCTCGGCGAATCTGGTGCAGCACTTGCGCGGGCAGTTGGAACTCACAGAGGCAAGATAATGGCGATTCTCGACCAACCGAACAGCGACAATCCGGCCTTCTACGATCTCTCTTTTATGTACACCAAGCGGTGCAATTTGCAGTGCTCATTTTGGCGCCGTGGCAGTGGATTCCCTATCTTCCCACCTACGCTCGCAGCCCGCTCGACAAGTACAAGCAGCCGATGGATGACGGAGCCGAACGGTGCGCCCGCGCGTGGGAGCGGATCGCGGCGGAAGAGCAGCAAGCCACGGAGACACAGAGGCACTGAGCGAATGCTGAATTCTGAATTGTGAATTATGAAGACGGATAACCTTTTTACCAATGTTGATTGGCGGACGCTGCGTATCATTCCGGCGCTTTCCATGACGCAGCCATGGGCAACGCTTTGGATGCTGCTGGAAAAGAGAATCGAAACGCGCTCGTGGAAGACGAAGTACCGCGGGCCGGTGGCCGTCCACGCGGCAAAGGGCTTCCCGATGGATTGCCGTGACCTGTGCGACACGCCGCCATTTCGCGAAGTGCTGCGCGCGCATGGGCTCGGGGCTTCCGACCTGCCGCTTGGAAAAATCCTTTGTATTTCGTCCATCCAGGACTGCCTTCCCACCGAGAAAATCTCGCAAGCATGGTGCTACTACAGCGAGGCCATCCACGAGGAAGTGTTCGGCGACTACTCACCCGGCCGCTTCGGTTTCCTCCTCGGCGGCATCGACAAAGTCTTCGACCCTCCGATTCCCGCCGTGGGCCACCTTGGCCTGTGGGGATGGAAGATTCCCGACGAGGTGCGCAGATGAGGCGAATCCAGGCAGAGCAGGAACTTGTTGACGCGCAGGTTAGTGTGAACCGCGCCGTCTTCGAAATGAACCAGGAAGATCCTCGGCTCGGTTACATGGTCCGCGAAATTGGCCTCGCAATTGGAGAGTTGCGCGCTGTTAACCGCTGCCTTAAGGCCGCATGGAAAAGAGAGAGGACGCAAAATGAGCAAACCTGCGAGCCCTGCACTGATTCGGAAGCTGGCCATTGAGTGGCCGAACGTGGAGGCGGGACTGGGAGAAATCGACATCAGCGCTTACGAGCAGGTCAGGCGGACACCGAGTGAGAAAGCGCGGCTGGCGCATGCTTCGCAGATTCTGCGACGCCCGGTTGCGACGTTCAACGATTTGTCAATGAGCGAGGCGCTTCGCCTTTTGTCTGTTTACAAGGAAGCGACGGGCGAAGAGTTCAAGCCTGCAAGCGGCTACCAGGGCGCGCGGCGGAGGCAGTCGGGGCGGAGGTCCACGGCGTCGCCCGACGAGCTGCTGAAGCTCGGGGAAATCGCCGTGGAGTTGTGGCACGACGAGGGCCAGGACTGGTTTCAGCTCTTATGTGCGCGCGTTCTTCAGCGGTTCCGAATCCCTAACCCCCAGTCCCTAACCCCAGGTCAATCGCGGTCGATGGTAGAGGAGCTGCTTCAGCGCATCGCGGTGCGCGAGTGCCGCAAGCGGCATGAGCCGCCGATTACCAGGGAAGAGATCGAGGCGGAGAAAGAAGTTTGGCGGAAAAGAGTTTTCACCACAGAGACACCGAGGCACGGAGGAAACAATGCAGAGCATCCAGGAGGAGTTTGCGGAGCTGACCGAGCTGAGCCAGCAATGCACCAACGACGTGAAGAACCTGAGACAGAAGGCGGAGGTACTGGTTTCCAAGGCTGATAAAGCCCTCGCGCGGTTGCTGCGCGAGCACCCCGAGTTCGCGGCGCAGCTCGCCCCAGCCATCGAGGGACTGAAAACGGCAGCAGCCTTACTGGTGGAAACGGTGACAGTGCAATGAGCGTAGACCGTTCGGTTATGGAGAAGATCGCGAAGCTGTTGGAGTTGGCGAAGTCGCCGTGTAACGAGTATGAGGCGGCGCGGGCAGCGGAGAAGGCGCAAGAGTTGCTCGACCGCTACAACCTCTCGCTGGGTGAGGTCGAGTTGGCGGCTGCGGAGTCGGCGGAGACGCACTTTCTCTGCCCGCGCAATCCGCCGCGCTATCTGTGGGTGCTCGTGGCAGCCGTCAACACGCTGTTCGATACCGCCAGCATCCTGACGGAAGAAGATTTGTTTGGGCCGACGTGTATCACGCTGTGCGGCATTCCGCAGAATGTCGAGGCTGCGAGGTTGACGCTGCATTACCTCCAGGACTCCATCAAGGCAATTGCGCGGGCGCGCCGCGACTTGCTGGTTATCAAGCGCAAGAGTTCACAGCGGGCAAACCTGAAACGCCGCATGAGTTACTTCTATGGCGCGGCGTGCCGAATCCATCACTCGATTATCGAGGCCAAGGCAAAGGCCGAAGCGAGTGAGCAACGCCAAGCGATTGTGCGTGTCTCGAACGCCATCGCGCTCCGGCACATGAACGAAAAATACCCGAAGCGCAAGTCCAGCAAACCGCGCAAGCCGAACCTGGATGAGCGGGCCTTCCTGCTCGGCCACGCGGATGGCGCGCGGATAAATGCGCACGGAGTGCATAAAGCCCTGCCGGGCAATTCTGAATTATGAAGGGTGAATTATGAAAGCTGAAAACAAGTGCCAGTGTAAGGAGTGTGGCGGGTGTCCATACGAGGCAATGCCGGGCCGGAAGAAATGTGATCGCTGCTGCCCGCGCATCACTGTGTGCGGCAAGCTGGTCTGCCCACGGAAACAGGCGATGAAGGAAGGCGTGCTCAATGCTTGACATTATCAAGAAGGCCGCTGCGCTGAAGATGCTGGAAGAGCGCACGGGGCGGAAATTTTCCAAGGGGATTTTCTCCGAACACTTCCGGCGCGGGCGTATTTGGGCGGCGGGTGGAACCGTGTTTGTGAGCGACGTGGAAAAGTTCATCGAGGCGCGCCAGGCGCGGATGGATGAACCCGCAGAGCGCAAGATTGATCGGCGGATCATGGCGCTGGTCAGGGCTTGCTGCGCACATGACACCACAATGGAAAACCTGTTGAAGCTGGTCGCGGATCAGCCAGAGGCGGCCAAGCAAATCGAGCGGGCGCGCGGATGGAACTCCTGGACGGTGCAATGCCTGATGAACGCGCGGCGGCTTCCCGAGGAAAAGGCTGTAGCGCCGGTGTCCCCACCGGCGAACCCCAACGCGGGTGGGGACACCCGCGCTACAAGCGGCGAGGCCCAAGGTGCCTAAATATCCCGAACGCCCGTGCGCAAATCCTCAGTGCATCAACGGAAAGAAAGTTGAGCAGGGCGACCCGCCTGTCGAAGTTTTCGAGGTCAAGACCTTCACTCCCCGACGCCGGTGGGCGAAGTTTTGCGTGCCGAAGTGCCAGAGGGCGTTCAACAACTCCCGGCGAGTTTATAAACGCCTTGTGGGAGCGTTTGGCGGGGGTTCTGCTGCGTATCCTACGCATTTGTCGGCGCGACGACCGAGCCGCGCAATTTGCTGGCAGCGTGGGCGGAATTTCGCGTTTGAGAGCGTGGCCAGTTCAAGGCCGGTTTTGCGGGTTTACGAGAACGGGGTAGTGAAGAGCTTCCGGCTTTTACCACGGAGACACAGAGGCACGGAGAAAGCTAATCCGCAGATTGCACAGATTGCACCGATTAAAGAGGAGGCCGTGGCTTGAGCGCAACCTTAGAGCAGATCGAGTTTATCCGCGCGCATGGGATTACCCACTGCCCGCCATCGCCGGAATGGCGCGTTCCGTGGGGCGGGCGGCTGAAGCGCCACGGGCTGCGCGAATTGAGCGAGGCCGATCAGATCGCCATGATGGCGACGTACTGCGACCCTGATAGTGATGATCGTCGGCGGTCGCTGGCGATATGGAGTAGAAAGCGGGCGGCGAAGAAGGTGTGAGGAAGGGGCGGCCATGGCCGCCCCCCGGGTTGGTTAGTTCAGTTGGGATGGTCGGAGTTCATCACTGATGACAAGAACGCCGGTATGGTCGCGATACATGGAAAAGAGGCCCATTTGGATGAGCCATCCATCTTCGAAACGCTCTGTGAGTAAGTCCCTCAGCGCGTCGAACAGTTTGCAGTTCGCATCGAGCTGGTGCGGGGCGTAAGCCCCCAAGCGCCTGCTATCTAGGGAGGCAGCATGGCAAAGAGGCATCTGTGTCCGAAGTGCGGCAAGCTGGCGCTGCTGGTGCTTAAAACACGCAAGAGGAAGGGCTTGATTATCCGCTATCTTCGCTGTTTTGGCTGTGGCAAGCGTCTACGGGAAGACGAGTTTGTACTAGAACAATCGGCGCTGGCAGCTTGACATCGTTCCAATCCGCCTTATTGTAAGGTTGTTATGGACGCTTTCTGCCGAGTTGTTATCGACGTTCCGCTGGGTACCAGCCTTGAGGAAATCAAGGAGCGGGCGATTGATGCGGAGCTGGAAGTTACCGGAGGCAGTATGGAGAAGACAGCGGAGGCCCTCGGCATCAGCGAGACCACGCTCCTCCGGCGCTTAGGGAAACGAAGTCTTGGCGGCCTGGCGAATTCGCAGACGCACCCCCACGACATGCAAAGCGTGGGGCCCCGAACTGGCGCGAGGCAAGGTGCGGACGTGAGCGGTCCTCCTCCGCTGGGCGGCCAACGGAAATGACGAGCAAGATTCACCACGGAGACACAGAGGCGCAGAGCCTGATGGATGGAACCTTATATAGAGGCGACGACGAGGGAGGCGCAGAGTGAAGTTGGGGCGAGAAGAAACTAAACCACAAGCTACGTGCGTGGGGCGGTTGACTACACCCTTGCTTCGTTTTTCTCTGCGTCTCTGTGTCTCTGTGGTGAAGAGGTTTCCGTCCGACTCCCGCAATCGGACGCGGACGGATATATCCACGCCTAGCTAGCGTGGTGAAGGGCGGCGGTGGCTCGAGCCCGCCGCTGCCCAAAGTGGACGAACCAAAAGTTCAAAATTCGACGGCATGCCCCCAACGTCAAGGGGCGGATCGGGAACCGGAGAACGCGACTCCGGGGACATCCGCCCCACCTTCTCAATCCAAAATCCAAAATCCAAAATCGGCAATTGCCCAAACCTCCGCGCTGCCGCATTTGACTGCGGAGCAACTCGCGTTTTTGCACGTTGTCACGCCGCCGGCGCTTGATTCGGAGCGCGCGCATGGGATTCCCGCCTGCATCACGCTCGCCCAGGCCATTCTGGAATCAGCCACTAGCAAAGGCTGGGGAACATCGAGCCTCTTCACAAAGGCCAACAATCCTTTCGGGATCAAATACTCACACCGCCAGGGCGTGGAGCGTTATGGTTTCTTTGATGCACTGACGTGGGAAATCGAGAACGGGCACAAGGTCGAGATCATGGCGCACTTTCAGCGCTTCCCGGATTTGTGGGAGGCGTTCGATGCGCATGCGCTTTTGCTTTTGCGCATGGGCTGTGGGGGGGTGCCGTGGCTACGGGTTGCGGCGCAGCTGGGGCCAAAGAACTCCAAGACGGACCTGGAGCATTGTGGCTATTCCACAAATCCCGGCTACGCCGCCGAGCTTATCAGGTTGGTCGATTTGTACCGATTGAACGAGCCTCGCGCGCAGCAGTGGTTCGCCACGGGGAAAGATCCAGGTCCGCAGATGACGCAGATTGCGCAGATGGAGAAGAGCGCATGAAAGACCCGAAGGAAATGACGGACCATGAGTGGGCGGAGGCTTTTCTGGATTGCAAGATTCCGAACACAGGCCTCCGTTTCGCCGACACTGTCCGCGTCCTAGAAGCCAAGCTCGCGGCGGTCCGCGCGGAGCCGCGGGTTTATTGCGATCCGGAGATCGGGCAATGAATTTGTCCGCAGATTACGCAGATTTCACAGATTCGAAACAGGAGAGAAGGAAATGCGCGAACGAATTAGGAGCTCGGCCTTTCAGGGCTTTGCTAGGGTCTTAGGCTTTTGGTTTTTGCTGATCTGCGTAATCTGCGTAATCTGCGGATTAGTCTTCGGGCAGACGCAGACGCATGGGATTACCTATTCGTGGACCGCATCAGCCAGCGCGGCTGGATGCCTGTCGATGTCGAGCCCGGCCTGCGCGGGCGGCTACAACATCTTTGTCGGCACGGCGGGAAGCGGCAGCGAACCCACCACGCCGACGAACACGGCGCTAATTACAGCGCTCACCTATAACTGGACCCCTACGGCCAGTCCGCTGGGCGAGGATGTCTGCGCGGTGCTTCAGTATCAGGAGACTATAGGCTCATTGGTGTTGGCAAGCGCCAACTCCAATGAGGTCTGCTTTTCGTTTCCCGCCACGCCGGGTGCGCCCACCCTTTCCGGGGTTCCCCACTAAGCCAGCGGGGCCGGTGAGGCCAATGTCTTGATGAAGGAGGATGAGCATGAACGCAGTTTTGGGAAGTCCGAAGACGACCACACTGGGGATCTTGACGATTCTGGCGGCGCTCGTCCATGCCGCAGTTCAATACGAGAGCAAGCAGCCGATGGACACGACCACGCTCTTCGCGGGAGTCTCGGCGGGAATCGGCCTGATCATGGCCAAGGACGCCTCGACGCATAGCACGGTGGAGCAAATCCAGAAGGCCACGGACGGAGCGCGCGCGGAAGCGGCGCGGCAGTAAGCCACTGAGGCACAGAGGCACTGAGGATAATCGCATGGGCATGTTCACTCTTCCCAATCCGGCCGACATCGTGGCGAGTGTCAAAGATGACGCGCTGAAGCGGCAGGCAGTCCAGGTGGGCCTCTCGGTAGGTTATTCGCAATATATCACCGGGCTCTATGAGCTGGGGAAGGCGATTCAGGGGAAGCGGTTCATTGGGTTTCTTGGCCCGATATTCATCAAAATGGCAGCATCTTGTTTCTGCCTTTTGCAGTTTCAAACTACCGAGAAGCTGGTCTACTTCGGCGTCTCGAAAGAGCTGATGGAAGATAAGGCGCTTCTCGATTCGATTTACGTGGAAGAAATTCAGCAGAAGTAGGGCCGAAGAGCCTTCGGCCCCGGCCGAGCGCTGCTCGACCCTACAAAACAAGAGGAGGAGAACATGGGCTTTACGAGTTTCTGGGCAAAGGTAAAGAGCTTTTTCAAGAAAGTGCTGAGCCACGCGCCTACTGTCATCGAGGACGCGCAGTTGGCGGTAGCGGGCCTGGCACCCATCGTTGAAGCAGTGGACCCGGCGGGCGCGCCGCTGGTGGCCGCCGGGGCAAAAATCGTGGTGGATGGGCTGGATGAATTGCAAACGCTAGTCACCCAGTACGAGTCGGCCCCTGGCACGGGCACACTGGCCAATTTGCAGGCAGGATTTAAGACGGTCGTATCGAATCTGCCTGGAATTCTGGCTGGGGCCCAGGTTAAAGATCAGGCGACGATAGCGAAGGTAACAACCATCCTGGACACAGTCGAGGCGGAACTGACCGTGCTCGAGTCGTCCATCCTGGCCGTGCATCCGGCGCCGACGAGCTGAAGCTCTTGGGCGTTTGATTGCCCGAGTGGAGAAGCAGCTAACCTGGGCGGCGCTTGCGCGCCGCCCTCTTTACGAGGGAAACAAATGATCGACGGGACCTCCATCCTACAAGCCGCGGCGGCGATCTCGATATTGATGGGCGGAGCGGGCGCATTTCGGCTGCTCTCCGGCGGGACGGAATCCATCAAGCGGATTCCCTCGGCCCTGGAACGCAGCGCGGTGGCGGCGGAGCGCTCCGCTGACGTCGCCGAGCAATACGCCAGCCAGGCGCAGGTTCTGCTCGACCTGCGCGAAGGGCAGGAGCAAATCCGCATCACGATGTCAACCATGGCGGCGGGGATGCAGGAACTGCCGTGCGTTATGCGCGCGCCCGGCGCGAAATGCGAAGAGAGGTAGCGATGGAAACCAGTGTGCCCGTTCCTAGCCCCGAGCAACGCACCCATGAAATCGAGCGCGGCTATATCCTCCGCTACCTCGCTGTGGCCGGGTTTAAGCCGGTAACGCCTAAGACGCTGCTCTACCACCTCCGCGACGTTCGCTATCCTTGCACGGCGGCGACGCTGGCTTTCCACCTGAAGTATATGCAAGAGAAGTCTTGGGTGGACCTGGAATACAAGGAAGTGGAAGTGGGCGAAACCCCGGAAATCCTGAGCGTCAAAATCACCGCAGCGGGTGTGGACCTGCTCGACCGACGCCGCGCCGGGCAGCCAGGAGTGAGCTTTTGAGCCAGCAGCATGGAGCTATCGAACGGCTGGATGCACGGCACAAGGGCCTGCGCCTCGACGTGGACCTGATCTTCGACGCCGAGGGAACACTAGCCGACGTGCAGGCCATGCTGCTCGAACGCTACAAAGAGCAAGTCCCGATCAGCACGATTGGCAGTTACAAGGAACGCCGTTACACGCCCCAGGTGGAGCAAGTCCAAAAAGAGCGCACGCGGGCGAAGGCGCTGAAAGAGCAGCTTGCGGATGGCGGCCTTGATGACATCGCCGAGGCCAACATCGCCGAGCAGCTTATGGAGTCGCGGCAGGCGGGCGAACGGGCGTCGCTCCAAGTCTTGTTGCGCGAGCAGCGCGAGCGATCACGGCTGCAACTCGACCGCGACCGGCTGAAGGCGGACCTGGTCCGCATTGAAAACGAGTCGAAAGATTTGGCGGCGAAGCTGGAAGGATTGAAGAGCGCGCGCCAGCGCGAGCGCGAGCAAGTGAAAGCGGCGGTGGCGGGAATAGAGCCCGGCGAAACGACAGGCAAGGATGAACTCCTTAAACACATCGATGAAATCTACGGGGTCTACCAGGAAGCCGATCCTGCTTCCTTACCAAGCGACCTACGTGGCTGATCTGTCGCGGCTGCTGCTCGCGATCTGGAGCCGGCAGACGGGGAAGAGCTTCGCCATGTCGTTTCGCGGCATTCGCCGCTGCATCCGGGAGGGAACGACGGAGGTCTATCTCTCGGCTGGTGAGCGGCAGTCGCGATTGTTGATGGAGAAAGTGAAGCTGCATCTTGAGGCCGTAAAGGCGATTGAGGATTGGATCGAGCGGGACTTCGCCGTCAATCCCGACGAGAACGATGGGAAGGACCGGGTGAAGCAGCTTGAGATTCGCCTGAAAAATAAGGGGGTGATCTACGGGCTGCCCGCGAACCCCGACACGGCGCGGGGCTATTCCGGCCACATCCACCTTGACGAGTTCGCCCTCATCAAGAATGCCCGCAAGATTTACAGCGCGGTCTACGCCTCAATTCTGCGCGGCTACACGCTGGAAATTGGTTCGACTCCGAATGGAACGTCGGGCAAATGCTACGAGATCGCCAAGGAATCTGGACTGGTACCCGGCTACGTGCGCCAGGCGGACTCTTATTGGTCCGCCCACCTGGTGGACATCTACACGGCGGCCATGCAGGGCCTTGCAGATTCGGTTCCTCCGCCTCCGACTCCTCCGAAAGATTATGTGACCTGGGCGCGCAAGCAATTTGCGCAGCGCTTCGCACGGCCCGCGACCGAGCGGATGGTTAATTTCGTGGCCGCCCTCCGAGCCGGTGAAGACGACGACGAACAATGGCAGCAGGAATTCGAGTGTGTCTTTATTAGCGATGCCTCGAACTACATCCCGATGGAACTCATCATCGGGTGCCAGTCGGAGGAGGCAACTACCGATTGCCACCTGGCCGATTTGAAGGGCGGCAGCAACCTTTACCTTGGCGTCGATATCGGCCGCAAGCGGGATCTGACCGTCGCCTGGCTTTTCGAGAAATTGGGCGACGTGCTTTGGTCCAAGTACATGCTCGTAATGAAGGGGCAATCGTTCGACGCGCAAGAGAAGGCGATCAGCGACATCCTCGATATCGGCGTTCGGCGTTGCGCCATTGATCAAAGCGGCATCGGCATGATGCTAGCCGAGCACCTGGTGAAACGCTACGGCGGAGTCGTAGAGGCTGTGCAGTTCACCGCACAGGTGAAAGAGAAGCTCGCTCCCTTGACCAAGCAAGGGTTTGAAAGCCGCACCGTGCGCATCCCTGACCATCGCGACATCCGTAACGACATCAACGCCGTCAAGCGCTTTGTGACTCCGGCAGGCAATATCCGCTTCGATGCGGAGCACACGGATAAGGGGCATGCTGACCGGTTTTGGGCGCTGGCGATGGTGCTGAATGCCGCCAGCACGCCGGTGGCTTCGCTCGCCGATGGCCGCATGGTGGGCACGCCACGCAGCAGGGAATTTGCGTTGGAGGCGGCAGAAGAGTTTTCGCTGGCATAGCAGATGGGTCTGAGAAGCACAATTCGGAGCTGGTGGGGCGGCAACGGGACGTTGCCGTCTGAGCCGAGCTATAGCGTCCTGGGGCTTTCCGATAGGCCGACGACCGGCAACCGGCAGCCGGACACGAGTCCGGTCTCAACCTACAACCCTGCCTCGCCCACTGACCCCTACGCCAGCTCGCAGCCGCCGATGCCGATCTACCGGGAAAAGCCTGTGGCCACGCCTGCGCAGGGCATCTCCGACGAGGAGAAGAGTGCAGCGCGCAAACAAGCCAACGCCGATCAGCGCATGCTTGGCCTCTCTGGGATTGCCAACCTGATGGGCTTCCTTCAGGACTTGGGTGAAGTGAATGCGGCGTTTCGCGGCCTGGTCGCGATGGATATTTTCGACAAGATGCGCCGCGAGGACCCCACCGTTGCCGCGCTCGAATCCGCTACCAAGCTCCCCATTCGCGGCGCAACCCGACAGCTTGTACCGGGCGTGAAGCAGAGCGAGCCGGGCTACAAAGTGGCCAAGGAAATCGCGGACAAGTGCTGGGAGAACCTGAACAACCTGGAATCGACCACGGAGTCCGGCTCGCATCACACCCAGACGCTGGAAAGCGTGATCGAGAACCTGCTGCTCAGCCCCATCTTCGGCTGCTCGGGGCATGAGGACTTGTGGGCGCCTGATGCCGACAAAAACCAGATTCGCTTGCGCGCCTTGCAACCGCTGCTGCCCCGCACGTTCTACCAGTTCCTCCCGGAAGCAGATGGCAACACGCTGAAGACCCTTGTCCAGTTCGGCTATCGCGGGGCGCTGGTGCAGATTCTGCCCGTACCGGCCGAGAAGATTTGCCTGACCACGTTCAACCGCGAAGGCAGCTACTTCTACGGACGCGGGATGCTGCGGCCTGCCTACATGCCGTGGAAATTCAAGCGGCAGTTTTGTGTGATTGACGCCATTGGCGCGGAAAAGAACCGCGTGGCCGTTCCGGTGGTCAAACAAGGCCCCAACGCCAGCGAACAGGACAAGGTAGCGTCATGGACGTGGGTCGCGAACCTGGCGGCGAATGAGCGCACCGGTCTCTCGCTTCCCAATGGGTGGGAATTTGTTCTGGCGGGCATCGAGGGCCGCGCCATCGATTTGATCGAGTCCATCCGGTTTTACGACGAGCAGATTCTGGATGCGGGCCTGGCGGGCTTCCTGTACGTCGGGAAAAACTCCGTGGGTGCGCGGTCGCTCGGCGACACCAAGCTGAACTACTTCCTCATGTCAGAGGAAGCATTGGCGCGGATGATTGATGATGAGTTTAGCAATACGACGATCCGGCGCTGGGTGGACTGGAACTACGACCTGAAGCTCGGCCAGAAGAACTTTTACCCCCGCATGCGGACTTCCAGCATTTGCGTGATCAACGTGATGGACATCGTTTCGTCCCTCAAAGACCTTGCCAACTCCAATGTTGATTGGCTGCAAACCAGTGACGAGCGCGATAACTGGCTGGCGGAGCGGTTTGGCCTGCCGCTGAAGACGACAGATGGACGGCCCAAGTACGCGCCCATTGTGGAAAGAATCCAGGAGATGGAAACGGGGTCCGAGCCCATCCCGACGCAGAGCGCCGAGGGCGAGCCCGAGAAGGCAGAAGGCGGAAAGCAGAAGGCAGCGGGAACTGGCGCACAGCCAGGAGTGGCTGTGCCACCGGGCGCCACGAAGCCGGGCCAGACTTCGCAGACCTTGCCCAGCGGGCGCGTGATTGTGCCGGCCAAACAACGCGCCGCGCAAAGCGCGACCTTAAGTGAATCGCCGGCGCCACGGCGCGAGCTGCTGCCCCACGAGAAAAAGCACGACTTCAACGCGCACATCGAGCGGCAGGATCGGACGGCACGCGTCGTGGCGAAGATTCTGCGGGGCGCTGCGACTGACCTGGTGGGAGCGGTAGCGAAGCAGGCGGCGGTAACTCCTATCGCGCAGATGCACACCGTTACGGCAAGCGCCGATCATCAGCTTACCGCGCGCATCGAGAAGTCCCTCGGGGTCTCGCACCGGTTTGGCTACTGCCAGGTCTACGCGGAGCGCAAACGCGCCACGGGACGCGGGAAGAATGTTCCCGTAAAAAATCTGAAAGGCGTGACCCTCTCGGCAAAGCCGCCCAAACACCAGGTGCGGTTCGTCGCCGAAGCTACGATCAGCGACTTCAACAATGAAGTCGCGAAGCGGGCGCGGGCGCGAGCCATCGATTTAGCCAAGGAAGGCATAACTGGCGACGAACTGGCAAGTCAGGTCAGCAAGGACGTGCTGGCGGCTCCTGATGGCTTCCTGGATGTTATCGGGCAGGAGGCTTCGCGCGCCGCTCTAGCGGGTGGACGCGCCGCCGCGATGGAAGAGCTTCAGCCGGAAATCGCCAAGTACGTGCGCAGCGAAGTGATGGACCGTGGCACAGCGGCATGCGCGGAGGCGGGCGGCGGATGCGAAGAAGGCGATGGGCAGGAGTTTGATAGTTACGACGACGCACCCCAACCGCCCTTTGAGGACTGTGCGGGTGATTGCCGTGGGCAGCTCATCCCCGTCTTCGAGGACGAAGGCGCGGTAATCCTTGAATAGGAAGGCGAAAATGGAAACTCGAAACTCGAAAGCCGAAACTCGAAACTACCTGCTCGCATGGTTCGCCATGGCGGCGTTGGTGCTTGCCGCTCTCTGCCTACTGCCTACTGCCCTCCGCCTTCCTTCCGTCCAGGCTGCGCCCACCGCGACCGTGCGCAACGTGCCCTCGGTTTGGGTAGTGGACAGCCCTTCCATCACGATTGCCGGGGCAACGGCCACAACCACGGCCACGCCTTCGACGGGCGCGCATGAAGCGCACATCCAGTGGATTTTCCAGACCGTCTCCGGGTCCTACGGGACTTGCACTGCGCAGATGAAAACCAGCTACGACGGCGGCACTACTTGGCTGACCCTGGGCTCTGCGCAGTCCATCACGGTGACTTCAAATACCGTGAACGCCTGGGACATCTACCAGCAA
>Ga0326728_10010235_pt1 | contig 22070 bp, 22 predicted proteins | sample MB3enrmetagenome_FD_207602 | JGI IMG/M metagenome (GOLD analysis project Ga0326728, IMG submission 207602) | Lab enriched peat soil microbial communities from McLean, Ithaca, NY, United States - MB31MN | ecosystem: Environmental > Terrestrial > Soil > Wetlands > Peat | place: USA: New York... | reverse complement strand
GAGCAGGATCTCCGAGTCCGACTTGCAGAGGTCCGGTACCGACAGAAGCAGTACTCGTCTGCAGAGACGATACTGCAGTCAGCACTCAAGACCGCCGGCTCCCACCGCGCGCGCGCTCACTACTTGATGGCGTTTCTCGAATATCACAAAGGTCACCTTCCGACCGCGCTGAACGAGCTCGATAGTGCCATCACGCTATCTCCGGACATGGCGGACGCCTATTATCAGCGAGGCGAGATCTATGTCGCGATGGGAAGGAACGACCTCGCGAAACAGAGCTACGCGAAGGCCATACAGATCCGGGGAGCGTACACTGATGCGCTCTTAGCCATTCAGCGGCTTGAAGACAAAGCGAATCCTTGATGGATTGCGGAGGACAGAATGCTCGACGTCATTCATATGATAAGGTCCGGCGGGATCTTTATGTACGGGATCCTCGCCGCCTCACTTGTCGCCGTCTCAGTCATTGTTCAGCGTTTGTACACGCTATGGATACTTTATCGCCTCGACGTCGAAGCACTTCGCGATCAAGTAGTCTCCTACATCGATCAAGGTGAATTCGGACGCGCCGTACAAATCTGTGGCGGGGCCCATCCACTGCAGAAGATTTTGGTGGCCGCACTGCAACGAGCGAATCGAAGCGAAAAGGAAATCCGGCGTGGCCTGGAAGGTGCGGCCGTATTGGAGCTCGCACGCATGCGGCGAGGGACGGCAACTCTGCCCCAGCTGTCGAACTTGGCTACGCTCCTCGGTCTGCTAGGGACCATTCACGGCCTCATCATCTCCTTTTCGGGAATGCAGGGCATCGATGCGGCCGCTCGGCAAGCCGCATTGTCAAAAGGTGTGGCGGTGGCATTTTACAATACTTTTTTCGGACTCACGGTGGCCACGGTTACCGTCGTTGCTTATTTGATCGTGTTTTCGAAGCAATCGAGGGAAATGACCCGGATTGAGTCTGCAACCTCGACGATCATCGACCACCTTCTATCGTCGCCCGACGCCCGAAGTGGCGGTAAAGGCGCAGTACGCTAACGGAGGTCCGACATGGAAGGTAGCGCGGAAGCGAGTGACGACGAGGGCCAAAGGCTGGGAAGAAACATCTTCGGAGAGGAAAGCGCCGCGGCCGTCACCCTGAATCTCACGGCACTCATGGACATTCTCTCCAATCTACTCTTCTTTTTGCTTGCCTGCTTCGGGACGACCATTGTGATGGGAATCAACGCCACCGTGCCTCTACAATCACCTCACGACAGCAGCCTTGCCGACACGAAGCAAAGTGTAACGGCCCACGTGTCCGTGGAGAAAGACGGACTAGACGTGACTCTGGTCGGCAGCGCGCAAACGCCTGAAGAGCTTGACCGTTGGCACAAGACGATTTCGGTTCGAGATGGCACTTACGACTATCGGGCATTTACGGCGACACTTCTATCTATCAAAAAGACCTATCCGCGGTCAGACACCATGATTCTCACTCCTGAGGCTGGCATCACATATGAGACGATGGTCGCGACCATGGATGCGGCCCGCGAGACTGAAGTGACTCTGTCTGGATCGATCCGTCGACTGTCTTTGTTTCCAACGGTCGTCATTTCAACGGTGGTCAAATGAGCCTCGGCAGCCGAAGCGTGCTCGGCGTCACTTCGACAGGGGGCGGAGCCATGGCAAGTCTGGCTCTCAACCTGACAGCACTCATGGATATTCTGTCCAATCTGCTTTTTTTTCTTCTCGCGTCCTACACATCACAGTCGGTCGAACTTGAGGGCCAATCGGGGCTCAGGCTTCCGTCGTCGACGAGCCAACTCGCGCTTACACCACAGGTGACGATCACGATTAGTGAAAGCCGCATCGATGTAGGTGGCGTCGCGGTGGGGACGATTCAACACGGCGTTGTCGTGGAGCCGCTCGAACCAAATGGAAACGTGGGCCCTCTTTTCGAGCGCCTTCACAACATAAAGGTCAGCCGCGAGTCAGCGGGACGTGGCGATCTCGCGGACGCGTCAATCGCGCTGCTGCTTGCGGACAAGAAGACGGACGCGGAAACGGTCACTACCGTTTTGAAGACAGCTGGACGGGCCGGATTCACAAATATGAGATTCGGGGTCATTTCAAAATGACTTCGAGTGGTTTTGGAATGCTCCGTCTGACGCGAAGAGGATTCTGCGAATGGATGATGCGAGCGGGCGTCGTTGCCTATGTGACGGGACGAGTCGACTGCCGAGCTCGCGGCAGCGAGAGGATGGCGTTTCCGACCGATGCCGACGCCGCTCCCCGGCGTACCTTTTCTCGTGAGACCTTTGCCATCCTATCGGCTGTCTGCGAGCGACTGCTGCCGCGTGACGAAGACCCCGGAGCCATCGATCTGGGCGTTCCGGCGTACATTGATCGCGTTGTTGCCGAGCCCGATCTGTCGCCGGTGCGCGACCTCCTCCTTCGGGTGCTACCAATTGTCGACAGAGAGTCCCGCAAGCGGTTTGGGGGAAGAGCCTTTGATGAGGCGGCGCCGATCGAGCAGGACGAGATCCTTGGACTCTGGCAGCACGGAAATGACGGCGGTCAGTCCTTTTTTCAGGTCATTCTCAGCCTCACATTGGAGGGTGCTTTCAGCGATCCAAAGTACGGAGGAAACTCGGAGGGCCGCGGTTTTGCTATGATTGGGTTTCGCCCCAGACCGCCGCTCACCATGTCGTCGCACCTGCATTCAATTCCTCCGAAGTGATGGCGAACAATCCGGTCGACGTCGTCATCGTAGGGAGTGGGGCAGGCGGAGCCCCCGTGGCGCGCGCGCTTGCGCAAGCTGGCATTCGCGTTTTGGTAATCGACAAGGGGCGGCGTTATCGCGATGAGGACTTCGACCACGACGAGGTTCGGATGTGCCGCCGATCCTTCTTCACGCCGCCGATCGCCGAGGATCCCCACACGCTGCGCGTCGACGAGGGGGCCACGGCAACGCGCACAAGTGCCGGCTGGGTTTCGACGGTTGTCGGGGGTGGGACCGTTCACATGGCCGGATACTTTCACAGACTCCACCCCGTCGACTTCCGTCTGCGTTCGACACTTGGCGGCATCCACGATTCGACGGTCGAAGATTGGCCCATCCGATACGAGGATCTAGAACCGTATTACGCAGCCGTCGAACGAGAGCTAGGGGTTTCAGGGCTTTGGCACGCGCACCCGTTCGAGGAGCCTCGAAGCTCAGAGTTTCCGTGTCCGCCTCTCGCGGAGCACTCGATTGCTCGCGAGATCGACAAAGCGTGCGCACGGCTCGACCTTCATCCCTTCCCGACCCCGCGCGCCATCATTTCGCGCGAGTATCGCGGCCGCATGCCCTGCGTGTATTGCGCTCTCTGCGCGTCGTATGGATGCGAGATCGGCGCGAAGAGCTCCACTCTGGTGACATTTCTTCCCGCCGCAGAAGCGACGGGAAACTGCGAGATTCGGCCTGAATGCATGGTGACCGAAATTTTGGTCGACGAAGGCGGGCGCGTGACGGGCGTGGTCTACAGGACGTCGAAGGGAGATAGCGTCCGGCAGCTTGCGCGTTGCGTCGTCGTGGCGTGCACTGCCATCGAGAGCGCTCGCCTGCTCCTGCTTTCACGGTCCAACCGGTTTCCCAACGGTCTTGCGAACTCGAACGGTCTCGTAGGCAGGAATCTGGTGTTTTCTGGAGAAGCCAAGGGAGAGGCTCTGTTTAAGCGAAAAGGACGCGAAGGCGCGTCATGGATGGTCGACCAGGCCCCCTTCGTGCAGCGCTCCGTCCAGGATTTCTACTTCTTCGACCGTCCCGTGGAAGGGCTCCGCAAGGCCGGAACTATCGTATTTTCACTGGCTCACCCAAATCCGATATTGACCGCCGAGCGGATTGCGGGCTCCGGCGCGAGCGCACGCTGGGGGCTCCGTCTGAAGCAAGCTCTCCGCGAAGAGGCCGCGGGCGGTCGGACTCTCACGTTCGAAACCTTCGGCGAGTTCTTGCCCACCAGCGGTACCTACATTGACTTGGATCCCAATGTGAGGGATCGCTGGGGACTGCCTGTCGCTCGGATCACGCTTGGCCGTCACGCGCTCGACGCGGCGACAAACCGATTCCTAGCGGCGCGCGGAAAGCGGGTGCTCGATGCTCTTGGGCCGGACTCCTCGAAAATTACGCAAGATGACGGTCAGGACATGGTTCTCCAGGGTGGCACATGTCGATTCGGTAGGGACCCGGCGACCAGCGTGCTGGATGTGAATTGCCGGGCTCACGCAGTTTCCAACTTGTACGTGTCCGACAGCTCATTCATGCCGACGTCTGGAGGCGTGCCGGGCACGCTCACGATCATGGCCAACGCCCTGCGCGTAGGCAATCATCTGGTCGATCGATTTCGAGCGGGCAGACTGTGATCTTGGAGCGTGGACGATGATTCGGGCTGCCTTTGCGCTTTGTGTGCTCCTGATCGACGCTGGGGTCGGGTGCTCGGTTGACAGACAATTGGCGTTCGAGCGGTCCGATGCTCGAGCGCGTGCCGCGCCGAGTGGAGAGTTAAGCGCAACCCTACTGGGCGGTGAGCGCGGGCTCGATCACGTCGGGATTGCCGTGAGGAACCTCCAGGATGCGACTCACATCTATCGTGACACGCTTGGCTTCAGCCGTCCGATCGAGGGCAGGCTCCCGAACGGTATCCGAAATAGTAACTTCTACTTTTCGGATGCGACGTATGTAGAGATACTAGTTTTCTGGGATCGCGAGAAAGCGCAGTGGATTGCAGATTTCACCGACAGCCATAGCGGCGCTTTATTCGCGGTGCTCAGCGTATTCTCCCCGGAGGCATCGACGGCGTTCCTCGCCGACCGAGGAATCCACGTCAGCGATCCTGTATCGGGATCTATTCAGATTGAAGGCGGCGACGACGCGCCCACGGAGCGATGGAAGACTCTGTTTCTGCCGAGGGGCCTGCTCCCCGGAGACCCTCTGTACCTCATTTCCTATGGCCGCCCTGCGCGCGAGGAGTACCTCCACGAGCTCGACGACCCGAAAGCTCGACGCGCGCTTCATCACAGAAACTCTGCTCTCGGCGTACGTGCCGTCTGGCTTGCAGTCGAGGATCTACTCGGTGCGAGCCGAGCCTACGCATCGATTGGTCTGCCCGTTGGCAAGTCATTCGACGACCCGGATCTCGGTGCCCACGGCCAAGTGCTTCGTGCGGGCGCAGGCGAGCTGTGGCTCGTCACGCCGACGTCCACGGGGGGGAAATTGTCTGGATTTCTGCGCAGTCGAGGTGGTCCTGGGATCGCCGGGATCACGCTCCTGGCAGGAAGCGTGGAAGTTGCAGCACTGGTCATTGAGCAGGGCACGGGCGTCCGGTTGTCAAGCTATGTTGGACAAGCGGGAATCAGCGTTCGCGTTCCGCCGGAGCTGACGGAAGGAGTATGGCTCGAGTTCGCCCAGCAGCCGTGACGTTCATTGACAATCGCGCTCGACAGTCTCAAGCGTAGACATACCATGGCGACGCCGAGCGAGGATGGCCAACCACGAAAATATCTCGAGTGTCAACGATGGAGCATGTGATTCGCGTCCGATGGCGCAGCCTGATCTGCTCGTCGTCGCTGCGGATCCACCTCCCGCGTCCGGCAAATCGGACGGCGAAGGTTCGACGCACGTACCGGACGTCACCTCACAGTAGTTTCCAGGACTGCATTCGGACGTGTTCGTGCACGACGTTGCGCAGGCGTTCGCGATGCACGCATAGGTTCCACAGGATGATGCATCGACGTCAGGGCAGCCCCCTTCGGCGTTGCAGACGGCGGACGGCGTGCCGACCGCATCGACGCAAGTGGCAACGTGGCATGTCACGTCGGCGCCCACCAAACGGTCGCATGACGTTGGATTGAGTCCATCGCATATCGTCTGAGTGCACACGTTGTTCGAATCGCCCATCCGACACGCGGGGCGGGGGCCGACAGGCGGTCCAGCGATCGTGGCGCACGACCCTATCCAGTTGGCGGTGTTACATGCTTGGCATTGGCCCGAGCAGTCCGAATCGCAGCATACTCCGTCGACACAATGCGCATTGCCGTCCGCGGTCGCAGGGCACGTCCCCGCAGTCGTACAACGCGTGCCGATGGGCACGGCGCTTACCACATCGACGGGAACGGTGATCGCACTGCCGGTCGAATCGGCCACGCGCACGGTATCGTTGCCGACCGTCGGACCGGCCGTGTAGACACCGGAGGACGAAATAGTGCCTCCTGACCCGTTGGCGACGAGCGACCACGAATAGGGTGGGCTTCCTCCCGAGGCAGTGAACTGCTGCACATTGCCTGGAGCGAGCGTAATCTCAGGCGGCACAATGGCGATGCTTGCTGTCACGGTCACGTTGGCCGTGGCCACGTCTAGGAGCGAATCTGTGACTTGCACTTGGTCGACAACATTCGGTACCGGGCCCGCCGTGTACAGTCCCGAGGATGAGATCGTACCTCCCGAAGGGGCGCTCGCCATTGACCAGGCATACCCGCTGCCGCTCCCCCCACTCGCGGTGAATGCCTGCGTGGCGCGGGGTGCGAGCGTTGCGTTAGGCGGAGCAATGATGATGTCCGCTGCCCACGCGACAGGCGCCTCAGCGAGAAGGCAGGCGATTATGGTCGCCACGGCGGCAAGCCCCGAGCGCGTCCGAGTCCACGCATTCGTCCTCAGCCACCGTCCCACTTCCGCTCTGGTTCGAGACTGGTCATGTTCACTCACGGGCTGGTCTCCTTTCGCCCGCCAACCACAGATTGCCGCACGGAATGACTCACCTATTCGTACCGCATGTCGTAGGTGCAATAAGCGTCGGACTGGAACTGAACGAGGTGATCGCCCGCGGTCGTCATTTCGATCGGAAACGACAATATCCCGTCGGGGCCAGCTATCTCGAACAAGTCACCTTGACTGGAGTACGACGACTGCTGCGAGCAATCCGGCTCCGTCGACGTGAGTGTGAGCCCGGTCCCCGCCGCATTCCGATCCGTGAAGGTGAAGCTGAACGTGATCGTCTTGGGTACGCTCGTTCGAACAATCAATGTTTGCGCCCCCGGAAAGGTTCCATGCACATAGTCGGAGTCGGCCATCACGCAATGAGCAATGGCGCCACACGGTGCTGGAATCGACTCCGTGCAGACGTTGAGGTTCGCGCCCGAGGTGAAGTCACACGCCGTGGCGACAACGGTGAGGGCTAAGACCGATCGTGCCTTCATCATGGCTCGTATCATGGCGTCGTAACCATGGCTGAGAAGTCGCCGTCAAGCGTGTAGCCGGCCGGGATCGCCAGCGTGGCCGCAAAGGTCCCCGACAAGTTCGAACCGACCTTCGGCACGTCGTCGAACACCACCGTGCCTCGCTCGATTGGCAAGTCCGTCGTGACCGTGCCGACACGTTGGAGCACGCCCCGCGGTTGACCGGAGTCGAGCTGCGTCAAGTCGATCGAGCTACCCGCGACGTTCACGATATTGGCGAAGTCCACGACGAGAATGGCGGGGTCACCATTGGATCCGATGTACTCGATGGATACACTGCTGCCTTGCAAGACGATCGTCACGCTATTGAAGGACAGATCGTATATCTGGGAAGCGCTTCCGTACAGCTTATTCTGACCGTCGTTGCACGAGAGCATCGTCAGAAACGCCGCTAGGGCGAGCACCAGCCGGGTCATTGCTCCTCCGCAACCCACCAGGTAGAGGAACTGATCGCCGAAACGGCGTCGTACGATATGACCTGAAATGCGACGACCGCCTTGTCACCGACGAAGGCCAACGCAGGATAGAGGCCATCGTAGGTATTCGGATCGGAGTGAACCGCGACCGTCTTCCACGCGCCGCCTGTCCGCCGTGCGAGGTAGAGTCCGTCCGCCATCTCATCACATTGAGTATTGGCGTGGCTGGCGCTGCAGCGATAGTACGCGATGGCGGGCTCGCCGTTCGAATCAAACGCCAACGACGGATACTGGCCAGTCAGTCCGTACGCGTCCACGGTCAGTGGCTCCGTCCACGTAGATCCGTCGGGAGACTCGACGTAGGCCAGCAGCAAACTGGTGGCGTCGAAGTACGCTACCCCGAAGACTCCCTGAGCATTGATTCCAAATCCGAGCTGGGGACCGACTTGGCCACTGAATATAAGCTCGGAAGACCAACCTCCGTCTGCTTCCTGGTCGCCAAGATTGCCGAGGGTCGCCGCCCGATTCAGGTAAACTCCGGGCATCGCCCCGGTGCTGAAGTGGAGGACGGCCGCAAGCCCGGCGGGCGTCATCGCCACGCGATTGTACCATCCGCCGCCGCGAGAGACGTCGATCGTCAGAACTGAATACACGCCTCCGTTGCCTTCGGCGAACTCTAGGTCCGATGTCGCAGTCAGGTCATCGACCGCGAAGCCAAAGTGAACGTCGCGGTAAGCGATCAGGGGACGATCGCTTGGGTCAAAGACGAGCGCCGGCCACCAACCCGTGACATCTCCGGAATTGCAAACGTTTTGCGAACAATTGCCGGCTTGCGCCGCGACGAGCCCGTCGCTCTGAGATCCGTTGGAAACCTGGACGGGCGCGCCGAAGGTGCCTGCCGTGCCTATCGTCAGAAAGGCATCGTTCGCCCCGCAACGTTCCGCCGCTGGCGTTGCCCCGACCCCCGTGAACGCTATCCCCGGATTGCCAGTCGAATCGAACGCGAGCCCGACGCCGGTGGGAGTCGTATATGGTTGCGACGTCACGACTTCGCTCGAGAACGAACCGTCCGGTTTCGACTCGGCGTAGCAAACGTTCCAAACGGGCACTTGCGACGACTGCGTCGGGCTGAGCGGAGAGATGGTGCACACCTGCGTCGTGCTCGTCGAGGCAAGGCTCGCCACGCCAATCTTCGCTCCGGACACCGCGATCACACTTTGCGTCCCGGCTGAGCCACAGCCCAAGGCTGTGGCAACGAACCCTGCTCCGGCGTCCGTGACACCCACCCCAGCATCTGGCGATGCGACAATCGCCGACGGTGGTGGAGGGCTCGAGCAACCCGCGCAACTCAAGGCTGCTTCCAGCGCCGCCAACACGCGCGCGTACATTCCCGCTACTCGAAGAGCGCCGTTTCTCCAAGCCGGAGGACCCGCGCTCGCGAACACCGAACGTTTCATGGAACCCCGAGGCAGGGCCAGGGCGGTGAGCTCTCTTGCCGTTGCTTGGGAATGCTCACCCTGAAACATTCCCGCCCTATCTCGCGCGAGCACATAGACTCCAGGTTATCCGCGATGGCAGGGCTTCGCACGGATTTCACCTAAAGTTGTCCCGACTCCAGAGCCCACTGTGAGTGGATTCGGTCCGTTCTCGCCTCCGACAGCGATTGCGCGTCGTTGCGCAACGTGCGCGCTAGGTGTTGCGCAATATTACACAATATTGCGCAACGCATCGCGTGCGGGTACTGGCTGCGGACTCACAACCGTTGAGGACTGCGCCCTCAGCGTCTTCCGGGGCGCAACCCGCTATCTTCAGCGTACCCGGAAAAACAGGTCTCCAAACACATTGACTCAGGCAGGCGCGCCAAGCATCATGATGCGTGGTCAACCCACAATTGTTCTGTTTTCGTCGAGCGAAGGTCGCGGCCCCCCGACCGGCACGATCACTGCTTAGTTCCCCACCCGGTTAGCCCCCGCCCCGCAACCCACGGAGTGTTGACATGCAATCCCTCGAAGTTCGCCCGCGCAACGCGTGTGTCGCAGCGGCCGCGTTCGCCGCTGTCTCCTTGTGCATCGTGGCGAGACCCGCTCACGCGCAGCAGTCGCCAGAGGCTGGCCAGCCAGGGGAGTGCGCCACCGGCACCTGTGGCACCCCCAACAACAATGGCGGTGGGTGTGGCTGCGGATGCGGAGGTAGCATCCTCGTCAATTACACTGACATCGGCCAAACCTATCAACAGGCGGACGATTCCGACCACGATGGCATTGACGACGCGCTTGATAACTGCCCGTACGTTCCAAACCCGAACCAGGCTGATGGCGATGGCGACGGGGTTGGCGACGTGTGCGACAATTGCGCCGGCACTCCCAATCAAAATCAGAAGGCCAATTCGTGCGGCGACGTGTGGACGGCGTCCACGCCGGGGTTCGCCACCGCCATAGCGAGCAACAACGTCGGCCAAGTCATCGGCGCTGCCTGCGATTCCGCTTGCACCGTTGCAGCCGCGGCCGTCCAGCCCATCACGGTGGACTTGAACGGCGGCTCCGACGCCGGGACGGTGGTCACGTCCCTCACCCAGGGTGCAGCGAACAGTTCAGGCGAGATCTCCTGCTCGGTGGGTCTCCTGGGAGTCGCGGCGCCACCGATCGGATGCATGATTACGCTCGCCGGGTTTGGGCTGGCCGGGCTCGTTCGTCGCCGCCGCGCTTAGCCGCGAACTCTTCTCACTGGCCAACCGCCCAGGAGACCGTGAGTTGCACGTCGGACGAAGTGCGCCGTGGAATTACCACGGACGAAGAATGGCGCATTTCGTTTCTTCGGAATATGTTCACCCGTATTGCGGGACCTTGGGTCCGCGCGTCGGACATCCTTGAGAATTCGCTCTCCGGGCGCTTGACCGTCCAACAGCCATGATGGTAGACGTCAATGACAAGCAGGATGCGACTCCCATCTGGCGGGTGGTTTGGGGGCTTTGGACGAACCCGCATCATGGCTGCTCTCGGCGCCGCCGCCATCGTTGAATGGTCCTGCAGCGATCCGCCACTGCAACATGTACCACCGCCCATCATCGCCATCGATAACGAGCTCGAAATTGTTGGCGAAGTTTGCCCGACGCCTCCTGCGGATGCGGTGTTTCCGATCAAGATCCTGTTTCTCGTCGATGTCTCTGGTTCGATGGTGGTCACCGATCCGGCCGACGTCCGAACGACCGCGGTCACTGAAGTAATCACCAAGTATCAGGGACTTCCCGGCGTCGAATTCGCCGTCATTACCTTCAGTTCGTCGATCGTCAACGTCACTGGTGGCTTCGTCCAGACGCCGGACCTCGGGACAATCGCGACGGCCCTTGGTCAGAACGACAACCTGACCGATTACCAAGGAGCCCTTGCGTCCGCTTACGAAGTGCTCACAACCGATATGACCAAGAGCACGCCCGCCGAGCGGGCACGGTCCCGATACATCGTCATCATGTTCACCGACGGTACTCCCGATCCGCTCTGCAGCGCCGATACGACTCCCTGCGGCTCGATGACCTGCGATCCGCACACCCACTGCGTTCCCACGACCATCCTCGATGCCAATAGTCAGCAGCAAGAACAATATGCGTGCGACCCTGACTACCTTATCTGCACGGTTCCCAAAGCTGACTGGGTCAACGCTTTCAATCCTCCCGTCGATCCGTCACTCTATTCTCAGCTACAGAACGGCGCCAACTATAACACCGCGCCACAGATTTTGAACTCGGTTGACGAGATCGTCGCCCTTCAGAGTTTGTACCATCTCGGATCCATCGAGCTCGATACAAACTTTCTATTCCCGGTCGATGCGTTAAGCAATCCTCTCGCGGTACCGTTCGACCTCGACCGGCCCGCTGGGGAAGCACTGCTCAAGTCCATGGCCAGTGCCGGAAATGGATCTTTTCAGGAGTTTACGGCTGAAACTCAGATCAACTTTCTCAATATCAATTTCGCTTCTCTTCAGGTCAAGAGCGACATCGTCGCGACGTACGCTTCCAACCATAGCGCCATCGAGACCGGCAGCGCCAGCGACAGCGATACGGATTCCGACGGGCTTACCGACGAGGAAGAACAGACTCTCGGTACATGCGTGGCACTCTCACCGCCCTGTGCCAATCCGGCCGATAGTGACGGCGATGGCTACGGTGACTTCCTCGAGGTTCGCTACGAGTCCAGTGGCTTTGACCCTCTCGATCCCAAGAAGCCCGCGACGCCCTGCTCAAACCCCGGCGTGGACAGCGATGGCGATGGCTTGATGGACTGCGAAGAGACTTTTCTGGGGACGGATCCGTTGAATCCCGACACTGACGGAGACTTGATTTCGGACTCGCTTGAAGTGCTGAACGGAATGAATCCCCTCGACCCGACAGACGCATACGGTGACATTAACCGCGACGGCATTCTCAATCTGAATGAAATACAGATTGGACTTAGTCCCTCTGCTCCCATTTCGCTGAACGAACGACCATTCGCACTTACGTATGCGCTCACGTCCGCGCCTGGGTCATGCTACACGTTCGACGTCCAGCACTTGCGGCTCCAAACGACCGGGCCGAACTCCATCGGAATTCTCGGAGGCAACCGCATTTATTACGATGTTGTCGAGACTGCGGAAGACAGTCCTACCAACTTCGCCACCATACGGCGGGCATGCGCAGACGTGCTGTACGAAGACGGCGTCGCCAAGATTCCGCTGACGGGAGTCGTTCGCTTCGTCGACTCCGATTTCACAGACATCTCCCAGTTTGACCCTCAGACGAATTGCAAAGATCTGACGCAGGGGGTCATCCTTGGAGTCACGCCTGGCTACGGCAGCGAGGACGGGGGTGCGGACTAATGTCGGTCGTCAGACGTACGTTCCGGCGTCACCTGAAACGGAGATTCACTCTCGTGGTGCTAGCGGTCGCCGCCGGCTGCACCGATGCCGATCTCGTGCAGGTTCCTGCCGTCGAGCAGGCGCGCAACGACAAGCTTTCGGTGACGGGACAGTTCTGCACTGGACAACCCGACCCATCGCAGTTTCCGGTCCGGATTCTTTTCATCGTGGACATTTCCGGCAGCATGGCCGTGAGCGATCCTCAGCCGCCCAACGGTCTGTCGCGTCGAGGCCAGGCCGTCATGGACATTGTCAATCGATATCCGCCCGGCAATGGCATTGCCTACGGACTGATCTCGTTCGCGAGCGACGCGGCGATCCTGACCACGGGCCCAAATGGACTGAGCGGGTTCACGACCGACACGAACCAAATTATCACTGCGGTCCCATCTCTCGCCGCTATCAATGGCCAGACTAACTACGATTCGGCCCTGTCGCTCGCATTTCAGATGATGCAGGCCGACATGTCCCAACTCAACGTTACGCTACGAGCTCGCTCTCGCTATGAGATTGTCTTCATGTCGGACGGTGCCCCGGACCCGGATACCGCGGGCCCCGGTGAGAGTCTTCCGCCGGACGTGCGCACCGATGTTCTCGACATCGCCGGATTGGTGGCGACGCAACAGCTCGGCGCGGTATCGCTCAACACTGTGTACATCACCGATCCTACAACGCCTCCCAACGAGGTATTGCAGGCGAGCACGCTTTTGTCATCGATGGCCAACCTAGCGAACGGCACCTATCGGCAGTTTGACGCCAACCAGACCATCAATCTTTTTTATATTGAGTTCACATCCTTGGTCCGAACTTTTACGCTCAAGTCTTTCGTGGTCACCAACATCACCGAGCGGCCGGTGTTGGAGCCCGACGGCACAACGGGCGTTGGAGTCGACACGGACGGAGATGGCCTCGACGACGATATCGAGGCGCTGATAGGCACGTCACCGTTGCTGGTCGATACGGACGGAGACGGCTTTTCGGATCTCTTGGAGTACAGGCTGCGCAATTCTGGGTTCAACCCGCTGTATCCTGACGACGCAAACTGCATTCAAGCAACGGACCGCGAGGATACCGACGGTGATGGTTTGCTCAACTGCGAGGAGCGATACATCGGTACGAGCTTAGAGCTACCGGATACTGACGGCGACGGAATGTCGGACGATCTAGAATACCGCAATGGAACGAATCCCGTCATTGCGGACGCTTTCGGGGATCTCGATTTCGATAGCGCGCCGAACGGCTTCGAGCTCACCAACCATACTGATCCCTTGCGGAATGATGCCGCGGACTTTTCGCAAATCGCCTACCGGTACTCCATCGTTCCGACGGCTATTGGATTGGGCGATGCGGCGCCTTCCGGCGAGCAGTGCTACCAGTTCGAGGTCGACAACATCACGCTCGCGCCGACGCTCTCGACGGTGCCCGGCGCCCAGATAGGTGGAACCAATACGATTTTACTCCACGTCACGACGACAGCGGCTGACGATCCAGAAGACCCTGGGTCGCACCAGATTGCTTGCATCCGCCCGAAGTATCGAGTGTCACCGGAGGCTAAAGAGCCAGCGAACGGGATGATGGTCGTTCCGAGACAGGCGTTTAAGATACCAGGCCTTGGGCCTGACGGAGGAGTCGGTTTCGATGAAATCCGCGATTGCATTGTTCCAGAGCCGTAGGGGTCGCGTGGGCGGCGCATCGATATCCGCGGTTGCCCTCATAGGCCTCGTGTGCACGCAGGGGATGGCGTGCAAGTCTCGGCAAGATGGCAGCACGTCGGCGGACGCCGCGAGCACTGGTCTCGCCAGCTGCTCCACCAATGTGGGCAACGGACCTGCGAGCGCAATGACGCTTGCGTCCGGCCAAACCGTTCAGAACATGATCTGCTACGAGGGCATTTCGGACTGGTATCGCATCACGGTTCCGGATGGTAACGACCTGCTCGATATTTCAGCGGGCTATCCCGGCGGAGTCGCGACACCCGTCACTCTCGATGTCAAGGTTTTTGCTTTATCTAGCGGCAGCACCGGGTCACTTTTGAACGAGCTCACGGCGCCCAGCACATCGGACGCCGGCCTTTCGGCTATCCGCACGACCATCCGTGTGCCGGGTGCGGGCGACTATTTTCTACAAGTCGCGGACGCCCACGGGTCGGGCGTGAACGTCGACACGACGAACGCCTACTCCTTACAGGTCTCGACTGCCGCCGACCCCGATTCCCACGAGCCGAACGATTCTCCGGCCGCCGCTAAGCCGACCGACTCAGCGCCCGGATACCTTGCGTACTTGGACGATCTCGACGTGTTCACGATTTCTGTCGCCGACGCGACGGACCTTCTCACTCTGAACCTGACCAATCCCGCTGGGGCCCCGGCTCCGATCCAGTTTCAGGTCTCGTCAAGCGCTGGAGCGATTGTCGCCGAGGGGAGCGCCTCGCCGTCGGCGAAGCCAATGAGCACGGTGTTTCCCGTACAGAGCGCTGGCAGCTATTACCTGACATTGAGTTATGCGCCGGGGGTCACGCCGGATCGCACCGCTTCGGACGGCTACACCGTGAGCTTCGGAACAGCCTCCAACCCCGACGCGAATGACAATCATACGATCGCCTCAGCACTGTGTCCCGGCGGAGGAACGGGCCCCTGCACGGCGGCCTACGTCGGCAGCGCCGTGTCGCTGCCCACGCAAACTGGATACATCGCCGTCCCGGGCCAGCGTGACTACTACCGAATTGACGTGACGAGTGGCGCGCCATTGGTCGTTCAGATCGACGTGGAATCCTCATCGACAACCGTACAGTATGCGGTCGATCTGCTGACAGCGGACGCGAACTCTCCGTGCACAACGGACAGCGACTGCGCAGCGATCAACCAGGCTTGCACGAAGGACACTGATTGTGAGCTGTCGCACTCGTGTCTTCCTGCCGGACAATACACATTTTGCCCGACGAGCGGTGTCTCATGCACGCTCTGCGCGGGCGCAAGCACCTGCATCATGAACGGGACTTCGGGCGTCTGCGCCGTCTCGCAATTTCTCTCGGCCTACAGTCCGGGGCAAAAGCCTACGGGAAGCAGCACGGTTTCGACGGCTCAACCGCTTTTCACCGTCGGCACCTACTACATCATCGTTCACGACGCTCAGAACGCGAACTACGACGAAGCATATCCCTACACGCTTAAGCTCGCGATGGTCCCGGAGCCCGACCCGTACGACCAGGCGACGAATGCCTCTGGTCGGAACAACTTCTACAACCCCTATCCGACCGCTGACACCGATCGCACGCCCAACAAGGCCCGCGCTGTCGCACTGACCAATGCGCAGCTTTCGGCGGGAATCAGCGGATTCATTTCGTACCAAACTGACGAAGACTGGTTCTCGTTCGCAAGTCCCTGCCAGAGCGATGCGGGTGACACCACGTGCGGCCTCAACTTCCAGTGGACGCAGCCTGCCTCGAACGTAAAAGTCGCATTCTTCGTACTCGACCCGGACAGTCTTCTGCCACGAGAGAGCTTCGCCTACACGGGCACGGTGCCACCGAGTGGTCCGGTGGTGAGCAGTTTTGACAACAGTGACTGCATGAGCTGCTCGTTCGGCACGGCCGGGCAGACCTACTACATGCAGATCACCGACATCCATGAGAAAGCGTGGGACTATAGCAGCTCTGGTCAATATGCGTTCAATCTGACGGGGGTTACGGCGGGTTGTCCCTCGGTTTGCACGAATAGCGGTGGCACATGTTTGAGCCAATGCGTAGCATCGAACACGTGTTGCCCAACCCTTCAATGACGATGTCCAACGTTTACACCAAGCGCGCTGTGCGCGTGGGACTCGCCGCGGTAGGGGCCTGCCTTTTGTGTGCTTGCGATCAACTTGTCTCGGGGGTCGGTTATCCCATCGACTCCGGCGCGTTCACCGGGTGGACGGCCATGGATGCCGGGACTGCCAACATGAACGCCGTTTCGGGTGTGTCGGACGGCGCGGTCTGGATCGTCGGTGACTACGGGACGATCCTGATGTGGGATGGAGTGCATCTCGTCGCAGAGGACAGCGGAACTACGGCGAATCTTCGAGCGGTCTGTGCGCAGGATACCGATAACGTCTACGCGGTCGGCGACAGTGGGGTGATCCTGCATCGGACCCTTGGCGTTTGGACGCTCGTCGGCGATGGGGTTACGCGTCAGGTCCTCACGGGTGTGTGGGCGGATCTTCAGAGAGTCGTGGCCGTAGGATCGAACGGCACGGTCGTACTAGGCACTTCCGCGGGGTTCGCAGTGGTTCCCAATTCGTACCCTGAAAACCTCTTGGCCGTATCTGGGACTCCGGGGGGTAACATGACCATCGTGGGCGCGCTGGGACTCGTGCTCACGTTCGATGGAACTAACCTGAGCAGGCAGCTGACTCTGCCGTCCGACAAGCTTCTTTCCGGAGTCGCAGCAACGGACAATGGTCTCTACATGGTGGGGCAAGAGGGCTCCTTCTACTGGTGGGACGACACTGCACTCACCACCATTAGCGGCTGTCCGCAGACGCCGCTCCGCGCAGTGGCGACGATCGCGTCGGACGTATGGGCCGTCGGGTGGGATGGCACCATCTGCAGTGCGTCCGGCGTGACAGCGACGTCGTATGCCTACTCGGATTCACGATGGTTCAATGGTGTCTACGCGGCATCGTCTGCATCCATCTGGGTGGTAGGGGCTTCCGGGACGGTGCTTCACGGGCTTCCGCTGTTGCCGGACGGTGGTCAGATATGGCTTCCGGAAGGCGGTGATCAATGAGATGGGCGCGTCGAACTCCGGCGCTCGGGATCGCCTTAGCCATCGGCTGCGGAGTCAGCGTATCATGCACCGACGCTCAGCTGTATTCGCGAGACTACCAGCCTAATTATGCCAGTCTCACCGGCGTCGAAGGTCATCTTTGCACCGATGATCCTGCCAGTCTGACCTTTCCGCTTAAGGTCGTCGTGGTCGTGGACGGTGGCCTTGCCGGAGTCCTGGACAACCGGCAGGCGGCGTTGACGGCTCTCGTCAATCAGTACACCGGCTCGAACGTGTCCTTTGATTTCGTGCTTATGGGGCAGACCGCTCAGTCGCTGACGCAGGGATTCACGAGCGATGCTAGCCAGATTCAAACGGCCGTCCAGTCGATCGGGGCCAACATTTCGCCGCTGCGTAACTTCGAGTCCGCGGTCCTTTTGGCGACCACAGACATCGAAAACGACGCACTGGGCACTTCACCGGGCCTGCGGAGTCGCACGCACTATGCGCTCGACTTCGTCGCGCAGGGCCCGCCGAACCCGGCGCTGCCCACTCTCTGGTGCGGCGCAAATCAGATCGACCCTACGTCGTCCACTTGCTCGACACAGTTTGCTGCCACCTTCTGCCCAACCGTAGTTCCGCCGCCCGCCGACTGCGAGCTCGAACTCTACACGGCTTTCGTGACGGAGCTCACCTCGTTTCTTCAGACCAATGGGGCTCTCGACTTCATCGGGCACTTCTACGAGGTCGGGCAAGACGCAAGGGCGCTGGCGCTTCTGTCGAACATGGCCTTGGCCTCGAAGGGAGCCTTCGCGCAGTTCGATGCGGGAGCCCTGAACCTTCTCGACACCGCTCTCATCGATCCCAATTCCATTTTTCAGCTTCGCGAGTTCGTCGTTTGGAATTCCAACTACATCCTTCGAAATGGAGTTCCGTCGACCGATAGCGACGGTGATGGCCTGACCGACGACGAGGAGGCAACGATCGGCACGTCGCCAGTCAATCCCGACACCGACGGGGATGGCGTGGGCGACAAGATCGAATACGCGCTTCAGTTCCCCGGATCGGAATTCGACCCGCTCGTTCCCGGCACATTCGTCGAGTGCGCGAACATCGCACAGCCTTTCCCGGACACGGACCAGGACGGCCTGAACGACTGCGAAGAGGCCGTTGTGGGGACGAGCGCGTTCATGCAGGACACCGACCGGGATGGGTTGCCCGACGTCGTCGAAGTCTTGCGGGGCCTGTTTCCCCTGGTGGACGACAGACTTTTCGACACGGATGGAGACGGGATGCGCAATGGACTCGAGCTGCGGCAGGCAACCGATCCGAATGCGAACGACTCCGCTGCGGCAGTTGCTCACGCCTACTCCAACAGCATCGTCCCCGACGTTGCAGACGGCGGAGCCTCGATCATCCTCCAACCAAATCCGGCGTATCCGCTTCCGGGTGTCGCCATCGATTTCGTCGGGGGCATGAACGAGGGCACGTTCACCCTCACCGTCAACGTCGGGACGCAGTTGACAATGGCCGTGACTGACATCAACGGGAGCTCCTTTGGGCGTTCGGTGGACGTCTCCGCGTCCGGAGACTTCACGCTGCTGTCACCGTCCGACAACGAGGTGACGCTTCGGGTGGACGCGAGTGTCGTCCTCCTTGCCGCACCGGCCGGAACGAGCGTCTCGATCGCAGTGACACCAAGCCTTCGGACCTGCTTTCACGTGAGCGTGCAGAACATCCAGCTTGTCGCCTCGCAGGCAGTCCCGGACGCGGGGCCCTCGCAGCCCGGTGGGGGATGGAATCTCGTCCATGTCTATATGGGTCAAGCTCTGAATGGCGCCGCCGCTGCGCCCACGATTTATCGGGTGGCCACACTCCCATTCCAATACATACCCCCCGATCAGAAGACTCCGTCGTCCGCCTACGTGACCCTCGAACAGAACGATCTGGCAACCCTCGTCACGAATTGAAGCTGTCCTGGTGAGAAACACGTCTGGACGGAGTCATGCAGCTCTCGCGTATCGGTGATGGATGCCGCCCACCCTCGGACGGACAACCACTCGACCCGCCGTCGGCGGTTCAACCGAGCGCACCTCCGGTGCATCGCCATCGAGAGACATATGCGGCCGATCTGCGTTGTAGTAGTTCACGTATTGACGAACCAACCGAAGCAGATGGCGTTCTCCGAGCACGATCACGTGATCAAGAAGGTCGCGCCGAAGCGTTCCAATCCATCTTTCCGCGTATCCGCTTTGCCACCGGGAGCGGGGCGTAGTCTTTAGTTGTTCGATGCCAAGATTCTGGACACGCATTTGGAATGCTCGGCCGTAGATACTGGCGCGGCCTCGGACCAGGTATGGCAGGATGCGCTTCTTCAGCACGCCCAGCGCGCTCTCGCGTAGGCCCGAGTCATGCGAAGCGATTCGATATCGCAATCTTTGGCCGAATGCCGAACCGTTGCATGAACTTGACGAAGTGATCGGCAAGATCGAAAGGTTGCGCATTCGCGAGATCGCTTCCAGCCGGAGCGATAGACGAGCCGCTTTCCTCGCACGTCGCTCCGCTTCGGCCCTCAGGGCCGAAAATCGTCGTAGTGGTGGTAGTACATCGCCGCAGCTGCCAACTCGTCGATAGTGCAGGCTGGGTGCTTCCTCCGCTCCACTTTGACGACATCTTCGAATTGGGCTTTGCGGAAGAAGTTACGCAAGCCTCTGGCTTCAATCTGTTCGTCGAAGTCTTCTTCTTCCTCCTCCTCCTTGCCCGCGAGGTAAAGTGGAGTGACAAGGGGGCTGTCGCGCCATTTATCCATGTCCGTGTAGATGCCTGTTGCATGCGGGAGCTCGTGTATCACCTCTACCAGCTCCTTGAAGAGCACTGTCCGCATCGCTATCTCCTACTGGTTCCACCAGCCCACGCGTTCCGGCCGCCAACGCCACCGGCGATGATAGTCGTTGTGTCGAGAGGCGTGGGATTGTCTCCAACTTCCCCTCGTTTCGTCGCGCGTTCTCCACGGCGCTCGCCGAGACAGGAGTCAACGTGCAGCATGCGATGCACTTGGCGTCGCACTCCGATCCGCGCGTTCATGCCCGCTACGTCATGCGGACCGCGGTGATGCGAACCATCCCCGAGGCGGCCCTCCCGCGCCTCCCCCGAGGCCTCCTCACCGAGCCCGACAGCCGTGACGATTCGACCCCTTCGATGGCCTCCGAGGCCCCTGGAAACGTCACAGCCTGTGACGATTCGAGCTCCGACAGGACAACCAACCGGTCAGTCGTCTGTGTAACTTAGCGAAAGTTCTCAGGAATAATCGCTCCGGCTGCTGGACTCGAACCAGCGACCCGGCGGTTAACAGAGGGGCAAGTTTCGGCGCAAAGTGAATCATTACGCCATGTTGAGGCACTCGAAGACATGAAGAAGGTCGATCGTGATCCAGCCTGTTTCGCGGTGCTTCAGGATGATTCGTCACGAAAAGTGACGGGAAAGGATGCAGAATGCATGGAATCATCGACCTTGCCAGAAACCGCCGCCGGGTCGCAGGTTCCGGCGACGAGCGATGAAGCGCTCCGCCTTGCGGTCAAGTTGGCGGTGGACGAGGGAGACCTCGACAAGGTGGCCGCGGTCGTGGAGGTCCTGAGGTCGTCGATAGCGAAATCGACAGCCGTCATCGGGCACCGGGGACAAGGCCCGCAATGAGAGTTGCGTACATGATGCCGTCCCTTGGCTGCGGAAGCGCACCGTGAGGCTGGCCGACCTAGGAAGATCAACAGCGGGCGTGAATCGTTCTTGTCCGGACGGCGCGACCTCGGCAGTCTGCCCTTCGATGAAGTCGAAGAAGGCCATCGTCCCCTCCTCCGCTCAGGGCTACGACGCTGTGCTGACCGACGTCGTCCGCCTCATCGAGACCGCGCGCGGTTCTGCCGCGCGCTCCGTGAACGCCGTCATGACGACCACCTATTGGGCTATCGGACGGCGCATCGTCGAGCACGAGCAGGGGGGCGCGCACCGTGCGGCGTATGGGGAGGAGCTGCTCAAGCGCCTCGCCGCCGATCTCACCACCAAGATCGGTCGCGGCTTCTCGGAGCGCAACCTCGAGCAGATGCGGCGGTTCTTCCTGACCTGGTCTATTTCGCAGACAGCGTCTGCGGAATTCGATCCCGAAGTGAAGGGTCCCCATCAGATTCCGCAGACTCTGTCTGCGATCTCGGCTCCAGCTCCCCTCGCCGGTCTGCCAGTCTTTCCACTACCCTGGTCGCACTACGTACGGCTGCTTTCGGTCCGCAGTCTCGAGGCCCGGTACTTCTATGAGCAGGAGGCCCTTCGTAGCGGCTGGACCATTCGTCAACTCGACCGCCAGATCGGCAGCCAGTTCTACGAGCGCACGGCGCTTTCGAGAAACAAGGTGGCGATGCTCCGGAAGGGCCAGGTGACAACGCCTGGCGATGTCGTCGCGCCCGAGGAGGAGATCAAGGATCCGTACGTCCTCGAGTTCCTCAACTTGAAGGACGAGTTCAGCGAGAGCAAACTTGAAGCCGCGCTCATCGAGAAGCTCGAGACGTTCCTCCTGGAGCTGGGCAGCGACTTCACGTTCGTTGGACGCCAACGACGATTGCGCGTCGGCGACGAGTGGTACCGGATCGATCTCCTTTTCTGAGCAGCGTCGCGAGTGTTGAGGGGCAGGGGGTGGGTTTCGGTCAGGTTTGTTGAGGGGCAGAGAAACGAAGCCCCTCAGAAAACTTGCCATAAGTCGTTCCGAGGGGCTCGCCTCCGAGTTGTC
>Ga0326728_10010233_pt1 | contig 22074 bp, 13 predicted proteins | sample MB3enrmetagenome_FD_207602 | JGI IMG/M metagenome (GOLD analysis project Ga0326728, IMG submission 207602) | Lab enriched peat soil microbial communities from McLean, Ithaca, NY, United States - MB31MN | ecosystem: Environmental > Terrestrial > Soil > Wetlands > Peat | place: USA: New York... | reverse complement strand
TTTGGTCACCGCGCCAAGTCGGACGGTCATTTCCTGCACGTAGTAAGCGACCGGCCCCAGCAGGATCAGGAACCAGATAAGAGTGAAACCAAACTTCGCCCCGGTGGCGGTGTACGTTGTGATGCCTCCGGCATCGTTGTCGGCAACCATGACGATGATGCCGGGGCCGGCGATGATGAGGAATAGCCGGATGACCTTCAGGATCTTCTTGTACCGGTAATAGAACCTGGAAAGAATATTCACGCGCCTTACCTCGACCCATTAAGAAATCGCTGCTCGTGCCTGGAGGGCGGGGATAAGAATCTCCCCTTGCGCGGACTACCGCCCGCAGCTTTAGCGCGGTTCCACGGTGGCGGAGTCAATCGTGTTGCCGATCGCGCGTTTCGATTATGGGGAAGGAAGAAGGGTGCTTGACAGCACCGGCCTCGATCCCTCGGGTTCTTCAGTTATCGGCAAGAAGAAGCGGAGGTGAGGCGATAGGCAGGACACCAGGGCTTATCGGGACACCAGAAAGTTTCTTCTACACCGGGAAGCCGCCGGCTGTTTGCGGAGGCTTGTGGCCACAACGGGTTTTCATACGTCCTTTCCTGTAGTCTGAGCGGGAGGACTGGCTTTCCCGCTGGGAGCGTTATATCATACCCCCCTAGGGTACATGTCAAGAGAAAAGTGCAGGAGAAGTGCAAAAAGATTCCTATGAAAGACAAACTCCCGGAAATTTCGAAGGAAAAACAGAAATTGCTTTCGCGGATTAAGCGCCTCGGCGGGCAGATTACAGCCGTCGAACGCGCCGTCGCCGAGGGTGACGAGTGCGCGGACATCTTAATGCTCCTGGCGGCGATTCGGGGCGGAGTCAACAGTCTGATGGCGGAGATCATGGAGGATCACATCCGCCTGCACCTTACGCATCCGGAACGCCGAACCGAATCCACGGAAGAATTGACCGAAGATCTGATTGAGCTTGTGCGCGCTTATCTAAAGTAAGCCTCCAAGTCTGCCATCATCCTGGCCGTTATTCAGGCAGTCGTTGCAGGCCTCAGCCTGCCGGTCGAAGCAGACAATTGGGTCATACATTAGGGAGCCGACGCGCGTTTACCGCGTCGCGGACGCGCGGGAATTGCTTTCCAGCGCATTCGTGACGAACTTCGTAGGAACCTTCACTCACTTCTCCAGATACTGGAAAATCATTGGTTGCCCCGTCTTCATTTTGCAATCCCAGCGAGTAGCGGCGTAGGGCAGAGAGAAATCGTTCGACTACCGGAATCGAGGTAATTGCCGATAAATTAGTGGGTTAGGTTGGTGGACCTGGAGAGGTTCGAACTCTCGACCTCATGACTGCCAGGCAGTATAGGCTAGGATATCTCGTTGATTTTGCGGCACGCTTGGCAACGTAAGAGCACGCAAAAGCATGGCAAGAACACTCAAGTGGTACTGATTTGGTACTCGGTTGGTAACCTGTTTGGCGGACGCAAGTCTGCCATTTTTGAACTCTCAGTGACCCCCGTAGTGTCCAAAAATTGGATGCGACTGATGACGCAAGAGGTTGGAGAATCTGTTCTGCCCAAACCGACCGCATGCCCCAGTCCACTTCAGGATGCTACGCTGTCCCTGTGCCTCTGGCACTCGATCCCTTTCGTCTGCTTCTGTTATCGCTCGCCGGTTGGGTGAACCAGTAGCAGCGCGACGTGATCGATTACCTCAAGGAAGAGAACTGCGTATTGCGCGAGCAACTCGGAAACAAGCGGCTGCTCCTGAATGATGACCAGCGCCGGCTTCAGCCGTCAAGGCCAAGAAACTGGGCGGGCGGTGCTTCAGGAATTGAGGACCCTCGTCGCACCGGAGGCGCTCCTGGCATGGCACTGCAAGCTGATCGCCAAGAAATATGGTGGCAGCAAGCGGCGTGGCCCTGGACGTCCACGCACGCAGGATGACATCCAACAGTTGGTAGTCCGGATGGCCACCGAGAACCGGGGTTGGGGAGTTTGGGCGCGGGCCGCTTTCTGTGCGGGATTTCCCAGCATCCATAAGCAGGCGCCAGGGCTAGAAACCAGTTCGCATCCCGCATTTCTGTGAGCCGTTTGGTGTTTTGCATTTCTCTCCTCATTTCACTGCCTTTTATGCTGCGTAGCTTTCGATGGATCGTAAATGCCACCGCTCCAAACCGTATCATCGTGTGCTTCTTGGGGCCCTAATCAGTGCGCGGGCTAGGGCCCGGGTGGAATATGTTCCTCCAAATAGCGAGCGAGCAGGCTGTATAGATGATAGGGAGTGTTCTTTCCCTCTGACAGGCTATGCGTCCGGCCTGGATACTCCATCATGTCGAATGGCATGCCCAATTCGACCAGGCGGTTGATCAGCAGTTCGCTGCCCTGGAAATGCACATTGTCGTCGTCCGAGCCGTGGACGAGCAGCAGATGCCCCCGTAAGCCTTCAGCAAAGTTGATGGGAGAGCCATCGTGATAGCCCTGCGTGTTCTTTTGGGGCAGGCCCATGTAGCGTTCCTGGTAAATGGTGTCGTACAGCCTTTGATCGGGGACCGGCGCTACAGACATGCCCACCTTATAAACTTCGGGATAACGGAACATCAGGTTGAGCGTGTTCGAGCCACCACCGCTCCAGCCCCACACGGCCGTGCGGTTGGCGTCGATGTAAGGGCAAGTTCTCTCCAGGGTCAGCAGCGCCGCCGCTTGTTCCCGGGAGGAGAGGACGCCCACCGTACCGTAAATGATCTTGCGCCAAGCTCGTCCCTTGGGCGCCGGCGTGCCTCGATTGTCCACGCTGGCCACAATGTAACCCTGGGCTGCGATGAGGCGATGGAATACCCCTGATGGACCGGCCCATCGGTCAAGAACCGTCTGCGCCGCCGGCTCTCCATAGACATGCATGAGGATCGGATATTTCTTCGCAGGGTCGAACCCTTGGGGTTTGATCATCCAGCCGTCCAGCGTCACGCCACCGCCAATATCAATGGGGAAGAATTCCGACGGCGTTGCAAAGACTGGCGCGATCTTTGCCCGCAACTCATGATTGTCCTCAAGAACCCGTTTCACCTGGTGGCCGGGAAGCGTGATGAGGTCCATAACCGGAGGCGTATCAACGGTTGAATAGGTGTGGATCGCCCAGCGACAATCGGGAGAAATTAGATAGGAATTAGTTCCGGCCAGATGGGCGGGCGTCACTTGGTCCGCCTCGCCGGTTCCGTCCAAGCGGCGGCGGTAGAGGTAGCGCTGCGAGGCGTTGTGGGGCGAAGCAATATAATAGGCCCAAGTCTCTTGCGAATCGACCCCCTCGAGGTGGATCACATCAAATTGATCGGGTGTCAAAAGCCGTGACTGCTTCCCATTCCGTGAGACCAGGTACACATGCCGCCAACCGTCTTTTTCGCTTACCCACAGGAAGTCTTTTCCGTCGTGAAGCCAGTGCAGGTCTTCCGCCACATCAACCCACGTATCATCGTGCTCCCGGTGAACTTGCACCACCGACCCGGTCTGGGCGTCAGCCAGCAACACGTCATCCGTGTTTTGGAGGCGATTCAAGTGTTGCAAGACGAGTTCCCGGGAATTTCCGGCCCAGGCCATATAGGGAATGTAGTTGTCGCGAGGGTCTCCGGGCACGTCCATCCATTGGGTAAGCCCTCCCGATGCTTTGACAACTCCTATTCGGGCGGCAGGATTGGTGGTTCCAGGTTGCGGGTAAGGGATATTTCTGATGTGAGGGTACACGCCATATTGCGGATAGGGAATGTGGCTCACGACGTCATAAGGGCCACCCGTGTCGTAGATCAGCGGGAAGTTCGCTTCCCCGGAAGAATCAATCTGCCAATAAGCGATACGCTCGCCGTCCGGGCTCCAACGGAATCCGTCCCGGATGGAGAACTCCTCTTCGTAGACCCAATCCGAAGTCCCGTTTGTCAAAGTGGGGGAGCCATCTTCCGTGAGTTGGACTATTGGCCCTCGTGCCAGATCCTCCACATAAATGTTCTGGTCGCGCACATAAGCGACCTTTGACCCGTCCGGGGAGAACTTGGCAAACATAAGGGTCGGGGGAGCGGCATGGCCTCCCAGCTTCTGAAGTTTCCTGGTCGCCAAGTCGAGCACCCAATAATCTCCGCGCGTGTTCTGCCGCCACACGCGTTGAGTATTCGTAAAGATCAGAAGCCGCTTCATATCCTTCGACCAGGAGTAGTCACCAAGGGTGAGCGGCGCTTTGGCGTCCGGCGGAATGAGCGCTGTGGCGGGGACCAGCAACTCGCGGACGCCGGTGGCGGTGTCATACTTCACGATATCCTTCGCGCCTGCGATTTTTGCCGACGCCTCGAGCGTGGCATAGGACTCACCCTCTTTCAACCACCGAGCCGGCCCGAACGATTTGGCGTCAAATTCCTTGGCGACAAAAACGCGGCGCAGCATTTCGGTGAGTTGGGGTGAAAGCTGCGCGTGGGCGCTTGCTGGCCAGGCGCCTATGGTGGCAAGACCTGCCGCGCATATCGCGACCAAAAGGAATGCGTAACGGGGCCGCGCATGGCTCTTTGAAGAACCATCGCGGTTCGGCATCATCATTTGAAATCCTCCCGAACTCAATTCACCCCACCCATCAATTTCTTCATGGAAGGCACCAACAGGAACATCCCGAGGCCGGCGCAAATCGCCGTCAACGCCACGGTTCCAAACAGCCGCGACAATGGGAAAGAGTGATAAAAGGAAGCAAGGGTCCCACCAATATAATTTCCCACCGCATCGGAAAGGAACCAGAAACCCATCATCAGGCCCGCGACTCTTGCCGGCGCAAGCTTCGTCGTCATGCTGAGCCCCACGGGGCTTACGCAGAGCTCTCCGAGCGTGACGAGTAAATAGCTCCAGGTGAGCCACAGGGGGCTGTTGTTGGTTCGTGCGGCAATCGGAACCAGAATCAGGAACGAAAATCCTGCGAAGAGGAGTCCCGCGGCGAACTTCGATCCGGTGGACGGCTCCCACCGGCCGAGGTTCACCCAAAGCCAGGCGAAGAGCGGCGCCAGAAGGATGACAAACAGGGGTTCCTCGGATTGAAACCATCCCGCGGGAAAGCCTCCGAACAGGCTGCGATTGGTGTTCAATTCAGCGAAAAGGTTCAGGGTGGAGCCCGCTTGCTCGAACAGAGACCAGAACAAGGCGGAAGCGAAAAAGAAGATCAGGACAGCGACCAAGCGCTGGCGCTCAACGGGAGTCCAGCCTTTCATTCTGAACAGCCACGTGAAAGTGGCGATGACGATTAGGACCAGCATTAAGCCCAGAGACTTGGAAAGGCCCGTTGCCGAAATCTTGAAAGCCCCGGTCAATCCCAAGCCTACAGCAGGAAGGGCAAGCAGCAAAACGAGACCCAGAGAAACCTGAAGCTGACGCTTGGCCGAAGAAGTGTCCGGGGGAGGGGCTCCGACGTCGGCGAGGTGCTTCCAGCCCCCGCGGTACTGGATGAGGCCCAGCGTCATGCCCACTCCTGCCAGGCCAAAGCCGAGATGCCAGTTGATCTTTTCGCCCAGATAACTGCACACAAGTGGAGCCACCAGTGCGCCAAGATTGATTCCCATATAAAAAATTGAGAAGCCAGCATCACGCCGGGCATGGTTTTGGCCGTACAACTGTCCCACCATGGTGCTCACATTCGGTTTCAGCAGCCCCGTACCGAACACAATCAATGCCAGGCCAAGATAGAAGGTCTCTATCAGCGGGATGGCCAGAGCGTAATTGCCGCAGGCAATGACCAGGCCACCGTAAAGCACAGCCTGCCGTTGTCCGATCAGGCGGTCCGCAATCCATCCCCCGGGAAGCGTAAACAGGTAAGCCATCCCCACATAAATCCCGTAGATCGCCCCGGCTTTGACAACGTCGAATCCCAACCCCCCTCCAGCCACGGGAGCGGTCATAAAGAGGATTAGCAAGGCGCGCATACCGTAATAACTGAATCGCTCCCAGTATTCGGTGAGGAACAGAGTTGCGAGCCCACGGGGGTGATCGAAGAATCTTGGCATTGAGGAAGGAGTTGAGGTCTGCCTTTTAATTGTCGTTCTATCGTTGTGCCAGGCTTGCCAACTGTGAGTAGGGCCGTCCGCGCTGCCCTCTGTTCAGTGCTCCACCAGCACCGCAGGCCGTTGCGCCAGTCGCTCGCGAATCATCATCAGCACTTCCTCGCGTTCGCTCTCTTCGAGCTCGAGGCGGGGCGGGCGCACGGCGGGGCTTCCGGTGCCGGTTTCCTTTTGCACCAGCTTGATGAGTTGAACGAATTTCGGGACCACATCCAGCCGCAGGAGCGGGAGGAACCATTGGTAAAGCCGCCAGGTTTCAGCGGCGTTGCCGGATCTTGCCAAATCAAAGAGCTGCACGGATTCCAGGGGCAAAGCATTCGCCAGCCCGGCCACCCAGCCCACCGCGCCGGCAGCAACACTCTCTACGACCAGATCATCCAATCCCACGAAAACCGCCAGGCGGTTCCCCAGCAGTTCCCGGATTGCCGCGACTCGGCGCACATCTCCGCTGGATTCCTTAACCGCGCAAAAATTGGGATGTTTCGTCAGGGTGGCAATCTGGGCCGGTGTCACATCGATGTCGTAGGAGATCGGATTGTTATAGAGCATGCAGGGGAGCGAGGTTGCGGAAATTACCGCGCTTATATGGGCTTCGGTTTCTCTCCAATCACTCCGGTAAACGAAGTGGGGCAGCACCATCAATCCGTCGCAGCCGACTTCTTCGGCGGTTCGAGCCAGTTGAACCGCTTCCGCCGTCGCCAGACCTGACACCCCGGCCACGAGCGGGGCCCGGCCACCGATCTGGTCTTTGCATTGCCGAAGCATCTCAGTCTTTTCCGGCATGGTGAGGGTGGGAGACTCGCTGAGCGATCCAAGTATAATAATTCCTTTGCAACCAGAGTTCAGAAGCCACGAAACATGGCGCCGCAAAGCGGGGTAGTTTATGGACAAATCCTGGTTAAACGGTGTGGTAACTGCCGGAAATACTCCCTGCCAATCCTGCTGTCGCATCGTAGTTTCTCCCGATGATCAACCCTAAGGGGGTAAGGACCATGGCTGCGTGAGGAGGGTGAGGACATTGAGCCTGCTCATTCTCTCCGGTTAATCTTTTCGGCAAAACACGTTGGCTAGAAAGCCTTCACGTCGAGGACAGGCTGGCCCAGAACTTCAAATCTGGGAGTAATCCCCAGCCCAGGACCCGTGGGTGCCGCCAGCCGCCCGTTGACACGCTGCGGGGATCCCTCCGCAATACTCAAGGTGACGTAACTGTTGAAATCCGTGGATGAAAACAGCATCTCCGGGGGAGTGCTATGCGCCAAATGGGCGATAGCTGCGGTAATGATGTCGCCACCCCAGGTGTCTTCGATGGTCAACGCAATGCCCAGCGAAACGCACAAGTCCCGAATTTGACGCGCCTTGGTCAGCCCTCCGACCTTTGAAATCTTGAGATTGATGATGTCCATGGCGTGATCAGCGGCGCCGCGCAATACCATCGAAATGTCGTCAATCACCTCGTCCAGAATGAACGGGCGGTTGGAGTGTTGGCGCACCACACGACACTCCTCATAGCGCGCGCAAGGCTGTTCTAAATACACGTCCACATTGCGAACTGCGTCGGCAACACGCAGGGCCTGGTGTTGAGTCCACCCCGTGTTGGCATCCGCAACCAGCACATCCCCCGGCTGCAGGCGGGCCGACGCGGCGTGGATCCGCGCAATGTCGACGTCCGGACCTCCGCCCACCTTGAGTTGAAACTTGGTGTAGCCTTCGGCTCGGTATTCACCAACCCTTGCCGCCATCGCCTCGGGGCTCTCCTGCGAGATCGCTCGATAAAGAGCGAAATCTTCGCCAAACCGTCCCCCCAAGAGCTTGCTTACGGGTTGTCCACTGGTTTTGCCAAGGATGTCCCAACAGGCCATATCGAGCGCGGACTTTACGTAGGGATGCCCACGCATCGCCTGGTCCATACGGCGATTGATTACGTTGAGTTCTGTCGGGTCAAGGCCCATCAAGGCAGGGGCGAGTTCGGCGATCCCCGTCCTGGCGCCGGCAGCATAGGCGGGAAGATAGGCGGGGCCAAGTGGACAGACCTCGCCATAGCCCGTGATTCCGGCGTCCGTTTCGACAGAAACCACGGTGGAATCGAACACCGCCACGGAGTTTCCACCCGACCATTTATAGCTGCCTTCATGCAATGGCAATTCAACTCGGTAGGCCGTGATGCGGGTAATTTTCATCATGGTAATATGAATGGCCCGGATTTAACCTGCTCCCCGTTATCTGGGCCCTCTGGAGAAGTGGAGCCATCCACCTGTTTTGTCTCCTGGTCACTCCGGCGGTGGTTTCTGAGGTAGTCCACCAATGCCCGTCCAGCATGCAGAATATGCTCAATCAACAAGCTGCAGGCGGCATCCGTTTCCCGCTTTTCACAGTACGCCAGGATGAGTTGGTGCTCCTGTGCGGCCCGCGTTTCTCCGTGAGTGAGCATGATCTGAAGTCGCACGTAACGGTTACTGTGGTAGTTCAGGTTTTGGACGATCCCCAGAGAAAGGGGCCGATTGGCAGGCGCCAGTATGATGGAATGAAACTGCCAGTTCAGCTCTCCCCACGTACTGACGTCCCCACTTTGCAAGTCGGCCTCATAAGCGGCCAGGACACCCCGGGCTCTGGCAAAGTCAGCTTCGGTGAGGTTGGGAATCGCTCTACGAAGTAAATCAGGTTCAAGCACCGCCCGTAATTCGAAGGCTTCGCTGATCTCTTCCGGGGAAAGGGTTGAAACCACGGCTCCACGGTGAGGATAGAAGGTGACTAAGCCTTCCGACTGGAGTTGGCGTAGAGCTTCCCGGAGCGGTATGCGGCTTACTCCTAGTTCTTCCGCCAGGGCTTCCTGCCGAAGTTGTTCACCCTCGACAAGTTCTCCGCGCAGAATCCTCTCCCGAAGGGCCTGAAGGGTGGCGGAAACAACCGTCTGGCGTTGAATCGGAAGCCCTTTTTTCCTCTGAGGTGGCGCGAATCGACTGGTTGGAGGTTTTTCTGTGATGTTCATAGAATAAAGTATACAATACTCCATGCCTTTCAGTAAATATATTTATGGGGCCCTCCACACAAGGTAGGGCGCCTGGGATGGGGGGCCGGAACCGTAATGCCCGGAGTTATGATTGCTCAAGACCATCATGCCGACCGGATGATAGGCTTGAGCACAATGAGTTTGCATGGCTCTTCCGACCAAATACCCCCTGAGAGGGGATCCGAGGTTTTGATTATACTCCAGAGTTGCAACGAGCTGTAAATGAAACTCCCTTGGGGCCTTAGGCTTCTTATCTTCGAACGATTCTGTGAAATGGTTGGTGCCGAATGAAGTCTATTCTATTGGCCGGACTCATGGTTTGGACCGTCAGCTACGTTATTCTGTGGAGGCTTCTGGCAAGACCGCAACCCGAAAAAGGGGCGCAAGGGAGAGAAGGTGGGAAAAAAGTATCGCAATTTATTCCTTTTGCCGTAACGGGGGCCTTTACGAATTTCCTGGACACGCTCGGCATAGGTTCTTTCGCAACATCCATCAGCATCTATAAGTTCTGGAATCTTGTGCCCGACGAGCTATTACCTGGAACCCTGAATGTTGGCCACGCCATTCCGGTCATTGTCCAGGCGTTTATCTTCATTGCCGTAGTCAAAGTGCAGGCGCTAACCCTTTTGACCATGATTGCAGCCGCAGTGCTGGGAGCTTGGCTCGGTTCGGGGATTGTATCGAGGTGGAAGCGCCGACCGATCCAGATCGGTGTGGGGTTGGCCCTCATCGCCGCGGCGGCCGCCATGCTGATGGGCCAAATGAACCTCTTTCCCATTGGGGGTCAGCAATTGGGAGTTCAAGGATTTCGCCTGGTTATCGCGGTGATCGTGAATTTCGCCCTAGGCGCCATGCAGGCTTTGGGAATCGGCCTCTATGCCCCTTGCATGATTCTGGTCAGCCTTCTGGGCATGAACCCACGGGCAGCCTTTCCCATCATGATGGGCTCTTGCGCGTTTCTAATGCCGGTGGGAGGTTTGCGGTTTATCCGGGGCGGCGCCTATCATCTTAGGGCTTCTTTGGGCCTTGCTTTGGGCGGGATCCCGGGCGTGCTTGCCGCCGCATATCTCGTAGGATCTCTACCCCTCCGAGCCGTGCGCTGGCTGGTGATCGCCGTCGTGCTTTATGTGGCTATCTTAATGTTGCGATCGGCTCAGGTCAGCAAAGGCTCCAAAATGCAAAAGTGAATGTGAAGCCGGAAACGCCCACTATCCAGTCTCGCAACTTGGCAAGGTGGACTTGACCCTCTTTGGCGGCATGAATTGGATAATCCGCTCTTCGTATGCCGAATCCCTTGAGAATGGATTTACCCCGGAAGAACCCCCAAATAGCCCCCCACAGCCCACAAAACACCACACGAAAAATCTCTTGACGAATTTAATTTATATATTATACAATATTTTTATCTTGTTGGAGAGCGACGAGTACCCACTAAGAGGGGGCACCGTCTAGAAAGAAACCTTTTTGATAATCAGGAGGTCGGAAGATGAAATCTATAGCTAAAAAGGCTGCATCGTGCTTGTCCTGGATATCGGTCCTGATATTGATACTGCTTGTTCCGAATTCCCCTCTAATGGCGCAAGCTACTCTCGGCAGCGCCGCGGTCAGTGGCACCGTGCTTGACCAGACCGGCGCGACCGTTCCCGGCGCGACTGTCACCCTGACGGACGTGGCCCGAAAACTGGATCGCGAAACCACCACCAACGAAGCGGGAAGGTTCGTGTTTCCCAACGTACCGGCAGCTACCTACAGTTTGCGCGTATCCAAGGTGGGTTTTGAAGCTTACCAGGTAACAGAATTCCCGCTTCAAGTGGGGGGGGAAGCTTCCTTCGACGTGCCTTTGAAGGTAGGAGCTCCCTCTGCTTCCGTGACGGTTTCTGCCAGTGAGACAGCTCTTCTGCAAACCGAAAGCAACACCTTGGGGACAGTGGTGGGCACAGCGCGCATCGAGGATTTGCCGCTCAATGGCCGGAACTTTTTGCAGTTGAGCCTGTTGGCCGCAGGCTCGGACCCTCCCGGCACGGCGTGGAGTAACAACCAGACGGGGCGCTCCGACCGGGGAGTCGCCGTCAGCGGCAATACGCCGCAGGTTACGGGCTACCTGGTGGATGGAGTCATTGTGCGCGGCACCCGGAGTAACGAACTGGCGGCCACCGTGTCACCCGCCGCGATCGACCAGTTTAAGGTCCAGCAGAGCTTCTTTATGGTGGACCAGGGACCTGACCCCGCTCTGATCAACATCATCACCAAGGGGGGCGGCAACACGGTTCACGGCGAGGCGTACGAGTTCGTTCGCAACGAGAGCCTGGACTCCCGTAATTTCTTTTCTGCCACTCGGCAAGATCTGCATCGTAACCAATTCGGGGGCGCCGTGGGCGGCCCGATTCAGAAAGACCGCTTATGGTTTTTCGGGAATTATGAAGGTAACCGCCAGATCCAGGATAACGTTGCCAGTGTTACCACCCCCACGCAGGCCATGTTCCAGGGGAATTTCTCGGCCTTGTCGCGGACCATTTACGATCCGGCGACTTTCACGACTGCGGCGGGGACGCGCACGGCCTTTACCGGCAATATTATCCCGACCACAAGAATCAATTCGTCTGCGGCGGACATCCTCCCGTTCTACATTCCGGGTTCGAGCTTGAGTGTAACGCCCAACCTCTACCTTACCCCGCACTACGTACTGCGGGAGGACCAAGTCGGTACCCGGGTCGATGCCGCACCGACGTCCCGCCAGAGTTTGTTCGTCCAATTGTTCTATCAGCATTCCAATCTCGACAATCAGGGGAACTTCCCCTTCTCGGGCGGGATTTACCCCGATGATTCGCAATTCGTTGTGCTCCAGCACACGTATTCGCTGCGGTCTAACCTGGTGACGACGGTTCGGCTGGGAGCCGCCCGCAATTTTGCCGACTACATCAACGACGGGTGGCTTAATGGCCCCACCGGCACCCAGCTCGGCATCAATAACCGGCCGGGTGGCCAAGGCTTGGGAAAATACACGTTTACGAGTTACGCGACGTTGGGCAACTCCAACGCGGGCGTGGGAAATGGTGACAATGACTATCAGTTGGACGGAGAAGTGAACTACGTCCACGGCAAGCACAATGTCCAAGCCGGGGTCAGCCTCCATTATTTCCGGGCTTGGGAGCAAAACGCTAATGTCTCAGGTCTCGGCACCCTGGGATTTCAGCGCTTCTACTCCGCTCAGGTTCAGGCGAATGGCAGCGGTGGGTACTCCGCCGTGTCCGGCACGGGAGACAGTTTTGCGGATTTTCTGCTGGGCATGCCGGCCAGCATAGGAATTAACAGTTTGCCGGCGATCCCTTACCGGTGGACGCAGTTTATGCCTTTTGTACAAGACAGTTGGAAAGTGACGCGCAGCCTGACCCTGAACATCGGGATGGGTTGGTTCAAGGCCACGCAACTCAATCCGCAGGGTCGATACTCCGGGTGGGCGCACGGATTTAACTTCACCACCGGCCTGCTAACTTATTCCGCGCTCAACCAGGTCAACTCCGAGGTGGTTTCTCCGGACAACCGCGACTTCACCCCCCGGTTGGGATTCGCCTGGCAGCCGCATTTTCTCCACGGGACAGTGATTCGGGCAGGGGCGGGGCTTTATTACGCGGACTTGGTGGCTTCGACGCTGCAGGGTACCATTGTAGCACCGCCGTTTTCGAACCCTATTTCTCTTGTCCAAACCCAGCCCACGCCGCCCTACACCATGGGGAACAATATTTATCCGGCGTTTGCTGCGCCCACGGTCCCCAGCTCGAGCTACGCGGCCAGCCTTTCGAACATCGGTCCGTACCTGTTCGGTCCGGGGGCCGGCGCTCCCTATATGCAGCAATGGAACCTGTCGATTCAGCACGCCTTCAAAGGAAAGGACATGCTGGAAGTGGCGTACACCGGGTCCAGCGACCATCGGCTATCGCTCCGGCGTGACATTGACGAATGCCGGCCGGGCCCCAATCTGACCTGCACGGCGGCCACCCGGCCCTGGCCCCAGTACACCAGCCTGCTGGACTGGGCCAATCTTGGCAATGGGTCCTATGAAGCTTTGATGGCCCGATTCGATCATCGTGTGTCCTCAGGTTTGGACCTGCGAGTCGAATACACCTGGGCCAAGACGCTTTCCGATGCCGCCGAAATAAATGATCCGGAGATCGCGGCGGTTCAAAGTAACGAAAAAGGCCCCGAAGGCTTCGATGTGCGGCATCGGGCCGTCATAAGCTTGCTTTACGCTTTGCCCGTAGGCAGGGGGAACAAGTACGGTTCCAACATGTCCAGAGCCTTGGACCTGGCGGTGGGTGGTTGGACCACCACCGCCATCTCAACCTTTGAGTCAGGGCCGGAATTTGATGTCGAGATGCCCAACTACACCATCAATCCGTTTATCACTACCCGGCCCAACCGGGTGTGTAATGGTAAGGATCCTTCACTGTCCGGTAATCTCCGGACGAACGGTATGATGTACTTCGATACGAACTGCTTCCCGGAACCCACGGCGGGGTCTTTTGGCACGGCTGGACACAACGCCCTTACCGGGCCCGGATTGAACAACTGGGACATTGGCTTGCAGAAATACTTCACCCTTACCGAACGCGCCAAACTGCAGTTCCGATGCGAAATGTTCAATGCCTTTAACCATGCGCAGTTCGGAGCTCCCGACAGCACGGTCGAGGACACGACTTTCGGGAAGGTCACGAGCGCCAATTCGCCACGTTTAATTCAGCTGGCGCTTAGACTCGTCTTTTGAAACACTGTACCCTGCTCCGCCGCCGGGACATGGCCCACGCGTCATGTCCCGCGGCGGGGTCTTTTGGGCAAGGCGGCGGCTCTGCCGATGGCGATGAGGCCCCGCTGAGGGGCCTGCCATCGTAAAGCCCCTGGCTTAGTCGGCCGGCGTGGGGGCGGGTTGCTGCCCGGTGACGATCGGCACGTAGCCGACCTCCATCCCTTTCGGCGGCCTGACGATGAGTGCCGAGTCGAGCGTCGCCAGCGCTCCGCTGCTCGGGGGCGCCATGTAGTTGCGATTGATCGGCCAGTCAGCCTGAATCCGCTCGACCACAGCTTGCAGCCGCGCCTTGTCGGCCTCGCTCAATTGCAGGTGCTGAAGCGCCGGTTGGTCCACAAAGCGATACCAATAATAGGTGGCCTGGGTGCCGTCGCTCAATAGGATGGTGATGGGTCCACTCTTGGGTCCGGGATTGCCCCAGTCGCTATCGGGCCCAGTGGGCGAGGTGTAGGGCTTGCCGGTCGTCGCCGGAGCAAAGGTCTGGGTTAACAGTGCAGTTTCCGGAGACACCTGCGAAGCAGGGATGGCGACCATCTTATCGCCATCCTGCTTGAAGTATTGGGGGAAGCCGGCGGGCGACCCCTTCCACTTGAGGCCGAACGAGCACGACCCGCTTTGCCCCACCATCGTGGTCTCCACAAACGCCTCAAAGCGGGTCATCGGCACCTTGTGCTGGTCAAATTTGAGCGGCTGATTCGCGCAGGAGGGGATAACGGCCCCGCGCGGATCGAACGCGCCGGTGACGGCGCCGCTGGCATCGGACCACGCCTTCACAGGGTTGAAGAGCGCCTCGGGTGAGTACACCATCACGTCCTGCATAAGGACGCTCGTATTCGTGGCACTGATGGGGAACAGCAGTTGCGGGATGCGCGAATAAAGAACGCCGTGGCTATCCTCATTGCTGAAGTAGGGGACAGTGTTCACCTCGATAGCGCCGCCCCCAATGACCCCCGGTCGCGCATCCAGAGTGCGTCCCGCGGCGGGAGGATAGCCGTTGGCGATGGCGCTCCACGTATCGGGAAGCCAGAACGCCACCGGCCCCTTGAAGTTCTGCGCGTTCACGAACAGCGTCCAACTTTTGTCACCGGTTGGCTGGCGATGGTACGCGGCATGCGGGTCCATCAGCGGCAGCGCCATCCACGCTGTGCCGAACAGTTCGCCGTGCATGCCTTGCTTAAACGTCACCCCATCGGGCGGAACCACCAGGCGGTTGCTGATCTGGACCAGCCCCATCATTTCGGAACGAAGCGCCGTCGGCTGGTAAAACCCCCAGCCCGGGGAAGAGATTTCATCGTTGTAGCAGTTGGGGGTGCCGTTCATCCGAAATTTCGGAGTGGGTGAGCCGAACTTCGTGCTCTCCCAGAAGCCCATGCCGCCCTCTATAGTTTGGAAGACATTGCGATAGAAAGTGGGGGCGCGCTCCTTCCACTGATCGCGTGCCAGCGTGCCCGGCGGGCACAAGGGCTCTTCATAATTACGGTTGTCGGGGATAATCCAGGTACCGGGCAGGCCGATTTGAAAGGACTTGAGCGGGGTAGCGAGCAGAGGCCAGGCCGCGGAATAGAAGCTGACGCCGTAGCCGTAGCCGTCCGGAGGTGGAGACACCTTCATCGAGATGTATCCGTGCAGCCCTCCTTCCCACGACTCGGTGAGGGTGACGGAGGGCGCGGCCTGGCCGGCCACCGTCGCCGTCGGACGCAAGGCGTGGGCGGCAAATGCCAACGTCACAGCAAGGGCTCCCGCCACCAGCCCGGCATTGAGCTGTCTGCGCTTGGTGTTCATAGGATTCATGGTCTTCTCCTCAGTGGTGCTGCGCCGGGGCGGATTCCTGCCGGGTCAAGATCGGCACGTAACCGACCTCCATGCCTCGGGGCGGCGTAACAATGATGGCCGAGTCAAGTGTTGCCAGCGCTCCGCTGCTGGGGGGCGCCATGTAATTGCGAGTGATCGGCCAGTTGGCCTGAATTCGCTCCGCCATGGCCTGCAACCGCGACTTGTCGGCTTCGCTCAAATGCAGGTGTTGAAGCGCCGGCTGGTCCACGAAGCGGTACCAACAATAGGTGATCTGGCTACCGTCGCTTAGCACGGCGGTGATCGGCGCACTCTTGGGTCCCGGGTTGGTCCAGACCGTGCCGGGCTCAGTGGGCGAAGTGTAGGGCTTGCCAGGATCCGGCGGCGCGAAGTTCTGGCTTGCCAGTGCGGTTTCCGGGGGCACCTGCGAAGCGTTGATGGCGACCATCTTATTGCCATCCTGCTGGAAGTATTGCGGGAAGCCGGCCGGAGATCCCTTCCACTTGAGGCCGAACGAGCACGAACCACTCTGCCCCACCATCGTCGTCTCCACGAACGCTTGGAAGCCGGTCATCGGCACCTTGTCCTGATCGAACTTGAGCGGCAGATTCGCGCAGGAGGGGGTTATGGCTCCCCGCGGATCGAACGCGCCGGTGAGGGCGCCGCCGGCATCGGACCACGTCTTCATGGATTTGTAGAGGGCGTCGGGCGAGTACATCATCACGTCCTGCATGAGGACGGTGGTGTTCTTCGCACTGACCGGGAACAGCAGTTGCGGGATGCGCGAATACAGCACACCGTGGGCGTCCCGATTGCTGAAGTAGGGGACGGTGTTCACCTCCATGGCGCCGCCGGCCATGACCCCCGGCCGCACGTCCAGGGTGCGTCCTGCGGCGGGCGGGTAGCCGTTGGCGATGGCGCTCCACATATCGGGAATCCAGAACGCCACCAGCCCCTTGAAATTCGCGGCATTCACGAAGAGGGTCCAGCTCAGATCACCGGTCGGCTGGCGATGGTACGCGGCATACGGGTCCATCAGCGGCAGTGCCATCCACGCCGTGCCGAACAGTTCGCCGTGCATGCCTTGCTTAAACGTCCAGGCATCGGGCGGAACCACCAGGCGGTTGCTGAGCTGGACCAGTCCCATCTTTTCGGAACTGAGCGCCACGCGATTCGAAGGCGGCCCAAAACCAAACCCCGGCGTCTCAATCATGTAGTTGTAGCAGTTCGCGGTGGCGTTCATGATGAATTTCGGCGTGGTCGAGTGGAACTGATTGCTGGTCCAGAAGCCCATGCCACCCTCGATGGTTTGGAAGACGTCGCGATAGAAGGTGGGGGCGCGCTCGATCCAGTGATCCCGAGCCTCCGTGCCGGGCGGGCACAACGGCTGTTGATAATCGCGGTTGTCCGGGATAATCCAGGTGCCGGGCAGACCGATCTGAAAGGATTTGAGCGGTCTGGCAAGCAGAGGCCAGGCCGCGGCATAGAAGCTGACCCCGTAGCCGAACCCGTCGGGAGGAGGAGACACCTTCATCTTGATGTAGCCGTGCAGCCCTCCCTCCATCGACTCGCGGAGGGTGACGGGGGAGGGGGCAGCCTGGCCCGCCACCGTTGCCGCCGGACGTAAGGCGTGGGCCGCGAGGGCGAAGGCGACAGCAAGAGCTCCCCCCACCAGCCACGCGTTGAGCTGCCAGCGCTTAGGATTCATGGCCTCCTCCTTCTGCTTCCGAGCGAGGACCGGATCGGCCCCCAATTCCAGGGTGTCAGTCCGGTCGCCTCGGAGTTCCCGGCTGCCCAGGTCTAACTGTGGCCTTGCAGCCTGATTTCTTGCAGGAGCGACGTGAGGTTTCTCACGATGTCCGGGTGCTGGTCGTACACGTTCTCTTTCTCTTCCACGTCCACATCCATGTTGTAGAGCTGTCCCTCCGGTTCGTCAGGTCTGGCGACATACGCGCACGGGTCCCACCCTCCGCTCCCTACTCCCTGAATCAGTTTCCAAGGCCCGCTGCGGATGGCGTACATGCCGTTTACGGAATGGTGGATGGTGGTTGGGCGAATGCCCCCACCGGCGCGCTGACCCATGAGCAGGGAGGGGAGAATGTTGTAGCTATCCTCGCCCGCATCCTCCGGCAATGACTCTCCCACAATCGCCGCCAAGGTTGCCATGAGATCGGCCAGGCAGATGGTTTCAGCGTTGGTGGTCCCGGGAGTAACTTTGCCCGGCCAGCGCACAATAAACGGCTCGCGGTGTCCTCCATCCCAAATATCCGCCTTGATTCCCCGCAGGTTTCCGTTGGGATAATGCTGGTACAGGCGGACGAGGGAATAGGGGGTGTCATCTTGGTCGGTCCGGGCCGGTGAGCCGTTGTCACTGGTAAGAATCACCATGGTCCGGTCGGCAATGCCGTTTCGTTCCAAGGCCTCCATGACTTGGCCCACGGACCAGTCGATTTCCACAATGAAGTCACCGTAGTCTCCCGCCTGGCTGCTCCCTTTCACAAACGGGGCGGGCGCGACGGGCCGATGGGGAGCATTGATGGGGAAGTAGAGGAAAAAAGGCGTCTCCGCGGACTTGCTCGCGTGCTCATCAATATACTTCACCGCCCGGCGCGTGAGATTGGGCAGGACTTCCACGTGTTTGAAGCCCGGCGCAATCGGTCCCGGCCGCCAATAGCCCTCCGTGGCCACATTGCTGCCATGGGTATACTCGGTGGGCGCTTGCACCAGCCGGTCGTTCTCAAGGTAGCAGTAAGGCGGCATGTCAAGAGCGGCGGAAAATCCGTAAAAATAATCGAAGCCGTGATCGAGCGGACTCACCGCCAGCGGCTGGTCATAGTCCACTACTTTCGCCGCATCGTCGACGCGTTTTCCGTCCTTCCAGGGCGACACCTCGCCGTCTCTAGTCCGCCACCCGAAGCCCAGGTGCCATTTGCCCAGACATGCGGTGGTGTAACCGTGCTTCTTGAGCAAGGAGGCCACCGTCATGCGATGGGGCGCGATCAGGGGAGCGTCAAACCCCGACATCACCGACCTCTTCAGCCGCGAGCGCCAGCAGTAACGGCCCGTCAGGAGAGCATAGCGGCTCGGCGTGCACACGGCCGAAGACGAGTGCGCGTCGGTGAAGCGCATTCCCTCGGCCGACAGCCGGTCCATATGGGGGGTGTGAATCTTCGTGTCGATGCTCTGGCAGGAAACATCCCCGTACCCCATGTCGTCTGCCAGGATGACGACGATGTTCGGCTTGCCACCACTCGGTTGCGCCGGGGCGAACTTCTGCGGAAACCGCAGCGCTGCCGCACCATAGGTAACAGACTTCAGGAAATCCCTCCGCTCCCATTGTTGGCTCATACTGCCCCCTTTGTCGGTGGCGCCATCACGCCCTTCCGGACAAGTCGATGAGATCGTGCGTTGCCAGCGGCAAGAATAGCCAGGCGCTGCTGACCGCTTTCCAGAACCGCGATTTCGCGCCTCTCATTGCGCCCGTCAACCCTGCCTTTTACTCCTGCATGTCCGCACCCAAGTTTTGAACAAACATCTGCGACGTGCTTTCTGCCGCTGGCATTGGACGTCGTCTGAGAAGCTTGGTTGGTGCTGATCTGGACGGCCGTCACCGTGGCTCCGGGGAGGGCCGAGCCGGAAGGGTCGGAGACCTGCCTGAGAAGCTCTGAAAAAATAAACAGTTTCACGCCAAGCCGCAATGACTCAAAGATCGCAAAGAATATTTGCTTGGCTTCCTTTGCGCCTCTGCGCCATGGCGGCTTGGCGTGCGGTGTTTTTGCTATTTTCATAATTATTCCACCGCCGATCATGAGCTAGCGCTCCCAACTGATGATCGTGGCGCGGAAGTCCTAAGGGAATGAGAATCTCGCAGCCGCCATCCACACGGCAATGAGCATGCCCGCGATAATTCCCAGGCGGAATTTCCTCGGCATCATTAATCCTCGCCATCTCCAACGCAGACTTTATACAATATACGCAAATTAATTTAATGTGTGGATTCCGATTGTCAAGGGGAAATTTCAATTCGAATTGACATGTCGCAAAAATCAGATTCTAACCACGGGATCTGCGGTCGCGGGAGTTCAATGAGCCACCTGTCGGAAAATCCCAGGCTCCAATTAAGTGGTATGGGACATTTGCAACACACCCGCGCCGATCTGGTCTTGGGAAACTCTAAGAAAGGGTCGTTATGACCGAATAACGGAGGATACCATGCGTTTTTAGGAACGGAACAACCGTCAACCGAGCGCCATGGGGTACGCCTCCCGGGCGCACGCGAGGTGCACCAGCAGGAACGTCTTCATTTGTTCGCGGGCTCTCGCCTGCGAGGTTGCGCCGTAGAGGTTGTTCCACTCGTGCGGGCCCGTCCTCAAGTCATATTGTTCGCCTCGGACGTCGTGGGAGTGGCTTCCGGCTTCGGCCAGCGGGCGGTCCATCAAGAAGATGGTGTTCGGGGGAGTCCGCGCCGGACGCCTTGGGACGAGTTTCTGCCTTGGGCCCATTCCCGAATAGGGCGGCGGCGCCCAACCCACCCAGGAATTCACGTCGTCGCATAGAACTACCTCCTCGAAAAGCCACAGGCCTCGGTTCAGCTCTCCGTACATCGGCAACCTGGCAAGTGCGCTGCCAGTTGGATCACCGGGCTTGGCCCTCGCTCCTGAATCCTGGACCCGCGACTCGCACCGCCATATACTTGCCACGACATGTCGTTCAAGGGCTTTCTCCTACACGGTCTTTCTTCTCTGCTTGGATTTCATCTCGGGGAAAAGCGGCTGACTGGTCCAGAAACAGTTGCAGACCACCCCCATCGCCGTCGAAGACTGATGTAAAAGATCCCTAGGTCAAAGATTCCTTGACAAAAGCCAACTTATACATTATCCAATATTCTACCATGAAGCCAGCTATGGCGAGGTGCGCGAGTTGCTTGGCGATTGTTAGGTGGAGAGGGACTCGAACCGGCACGCGCCCCCTGAGCACATCAAATCCCCGGGGGTGGACATTTCGGCCCTTGCGATTCTGACGCGGGCAGTAGTCGACAGTAGCGGGCAGTATCGGATTATCCACAATCGGGGCGCCAAAACCACCCCCCGCGCCCCAGAAAAAGGGTAGTTCCAAAATGACACGCCCGAAACATAGGATGGATCGCCGACGCTTCTTGAAGGCGACGGTGGTCAGCTTAGGCACCTCCGGAGTGCTTCGCGGGGGAACGGTTAGTCCTCAAGGGAAACAATTCCTCACACGAACTGCCGCCGCATCCGGCCTATCGGGCGAATCACCCACGTGGCAATCCGCGGGCATCGCGGATACGAGCGCCAGTCCGTACGCCAAACTGCATCCCATCCCCATCCGCGCGGTGAGCATGGGTGGGGGTTTCTGGGCGGAGCGCATGCGGGCCAACGTGGAAAAGAGCCTCCCCAGCATGTTGCAGCTTCTGGAAGAGCACGGTTACGTGGACAACTTCCGTCGCCTGAGCGGCCGTTCTCCCGTGGCTCGCCGTGGTTCGCCCGCCTGCGACTCCGACGTGTACAAATGGATGGAAGCCGCCGCGTTCGTGCTGCAATCCGGCGACCGCCCCGAGCTTCGCGCCACGCTCGACAAGTTGATTGACGACGTGTTGGCGGCGCAGCAGCCTTCCGGCTACCTGAACACCTACTACATTGAGGACCATGCCCCGCTGGGTTTCACCGAGATGTACCGCAGCCACGAGCTCTACTGTCTCGGGCATCTGCTGCAGGCGGCGATCGCCTACTATCGCGCCACGGGCGACCGTCGCCTGCTCGATGGCGGCATCAAATACGTGAACTTCCTCCTCGAAACTTTCGGTCCACAGAAGCGCCCGGGAGTGACGGGGCATCCGGAATTTGAGATGGCGGTGGTGGAGCTCTATCGCACCACCGGCGACCGCCGCTACCTCGACCTCGCCAACTATTTCCTGACCGGCGATGGCGAACGGCTGGCGTTGACCGAGGAGCAGACCACCTACTTGTTCAGTGGCATCCCGTTCACTTCGCGCCCCGAGCTGGTGGGTCACGCTGTGCGCGCGCTCTATGCCTCTAGCGGCGCCACGGACTACTTCCTGGAGACCGGCGACCCCGCTTACGGTCAAACTCTGGATCGGCTCTGGCAGGATCTGGTGGAGCGCAAAATGTACATCACGGGCGGAGTTGGGTTGCAGGGGAACCGTGAATCGTTCGGCGCGGCCTACGATTTGCCCAATGCTCGCGCCTACGCTGAAAGCTGCGCGGCCATTGCCGGCTTCATGTGGAATTGGCGCATGTTGGCCGCCCACGCCCAGGCGCGCTATGCGGACACCATGGAGCGCGCTCTTTACAATGGAATCAGCTCTGCCGTGTCGCTCTCCGGCACGCTCTACTGCTACGTCAACCCCTTGGAATCCCACGGTGACAAGGAATACCGCAA
>Ga0326728_10010232_pt1 | contig 22077 bp, 19 predicted proteins | sample MB3enrmetagenome_FD_207602 | JGI IMG/M metagenome (GOLD analysis project Ga0326728, IMG submission 207602) | Lab enriched peat soil microbial communities from McLean, Ithaca, NY, United States - MB31MN | ecosystem: Environmental > Terrestrial > Soil > Wetlands > Peat | place: USA: New York... | reverse complement strand
TATCCACGCCAGGAGCAAGAGTTGGCTATAGTCGATTTGTATGAGCAGTACCGGGAAGCTGCGAAGTATATTCGAATGATCCCTGACCATATTGAAACGATTATTCTACCTGGAAACCATGACGCGGTCAGACAGGCATTACCTCAGCCGCCCATACCGAAGGATTTTGGGGAACCACTCTACGAGGCAAGAGAATTGATTAGCGTCGGAAACCCAGCGGAGGTTACTCTTCATGGAGTAAGACTTCTTCTCCATCATGGTCGAAGCCTGGATGACATGATTGCCGGAGTACCCAGCATGGACTTTACTCAGCCGGAGAAAGCGATGAGGCTGCAACTCCAATGTCGTCATCTTGCGCCTGAGTACGGAAAGAGAACGTCCATAGCTCCCGAGAAAACAGATCATTTAGTCATCGAGAACATTCCAGATATCTTTCATTCGGGACACATACATGTTGTCAAATACGAAACCTATCGTGGGACTCAGATTGTCAATTCAGGCGCATGGCAGGCTCAGACCGATTATCAGAGAAGGGCCGGACTTGTACCGACACCCGGTATTCTAACAGTTGTCAATCTACAAACGCTTCAAGTATATCCAATCGACTTTATGGAAGCCTAGCAATGATTGTGAATTAGCTGAGCCCTTTCGCCAATATTCCTGCGACTCGAACGGGTTCTGGTAACCTGGATATTATAGCGTAAGAACGAATAATACGTCTAGCAAAAGCGGGCTTTGCCCCTTTGACTTCAAAGAACAATGCCGGTTCCTCTCTTAGAGGTTTGATTGAATGAATTCTTCCAGCTGCACGAACAATTTTCATTCGATCCTTCCAATCGTTGAAGTGAGCCCTTAACGCCCTTCTGACAGATTCGTTTTCAGGTTTCTTTCCGCTAATAGCGATCACGGGTTTACCTATTTCTCTGGTGAGTCCGCTGAGGTTTATGAGGTTGAAACCGCCGAAAGAGATTCCGGAAAGCAACACTACGTCGAATCGTAAGTTCTTAAGCATAGAATTGAGGACTGACGTGGCATCGAGGCCGTCGACAGTTATTCTCCCGACTCTGATCGCACGCATACTTAGATTGGTGAAAAGAGCGGCAACTAAGATCGTGTGCTGTCCGGTTCGGTTGTGTGGAACGAACGCCCCGTCGTCCACTCCTACGACTGAAACGTTAGGTACGGTTTTTCTGTAACGATTTTGGAACGTAGCCAAATAGTCTGCCAGCAAGATTGTCTTCGGCGTAAGTCTCAGCGATCACTCGTGGAGAGACGCCGACTCTGATCTTCTTTGTTCTACCGTATCTCCCGAAGCTAACCACTCTTGCGTTTAGGATACCCATCACATCCAATTCGTTAATCAGTCCACTGACTCTCCTTTGAGTGAGCGGTTCTAGATCGCTAGTGGCACAGAGTTCATGGTATACTTCGTACACATCCCCAGTAATCGCTCCCCCAGGCAAGTGATTACTCAAAAGGTATGCCCCCACTAAGAGTATCTTTGAGTGAGCAGGTAGAGATTTGAGCACTTCCGAAACCCTGTCGTGTTCGATTTTCTGCTGTGCCTCGCGCACGTGTGTTTCCTGAACATGAGATGACCTTTCGCGTTCAGATAGCTCGCCGGCTACTCTCAGCAGATCTAGTGCACGTCGTGCATCTCCATGCTCACCAGCCGCTAGGGCAGAGCATAGACGAATTGAATTCTCGTCAAGCGCTCCTTCCTGAAAGGCTACTTTCGCTCTCTCCATCAGGATATCAAAGAGTTCATCGGCAAGGTATGGCCGGAATACGACCTCTTCCTCACTTAGGGAACTAAGTACGCGAGGATCCAAGAATTCCTTGAAATGTAGATCATTAGAGATTCCAACAACACTGATCCATGACGAGTTCAGATTCTCGTTAATCCTTGTTAGCTCATATAGGAGAGAATCGTCCGCGCTATGCTTGATCAACGCGTCAATTTCGTCGAGTGCTACCAACAGAGCGGTCCGATCGGCACTAATCCCACTCGAGAATCTATCCAACAATTCGCCTACCGCTATACCTGTGAATGGAACTTCGACTCCAATAGCTCGACAAATCTCAGCCAGTACCCTATAATTAGTTCCGGCTAACCTGCAGTTGATGTAGGTTATCTTCACCGGTGCACCGATCTCTTGGGCTTTTTTCTGAAGCTTATCAAGAACAAACTTGGTGACAATCGTTTTACCCGTGCCAGTTTTTCCGTATACGAACACGTTAGAAATCTTAGATTGATGAAGAGCGGGAGCAAGTATTCCGGCAAGACGCTGGATGTGTTCATCCCGGTGGGGCAAGTGGCTCGGGATGTAATCGTGTCGTAGAACATCACGTTGTGCAAAAATTTTTGCAGTCGAGAGATACTTGTCGAATATACTTTCAAGAACATCAGTGGTTGACAAGACTAGACCTCCAATGGTAAATGCGCTATTGCTTGTGAAAGCTAGCTAACCATTCTTGTACAAGAAAATGAACAAACTGAACGAAATGAGCTGTACGTGAATTAGGTTAGGGGGTTTGAAAAAATGTTGTTGCTTGTGTGCTGTATTGAGAAAATGACCCCCAGACCCCTACTATTCCACTAGAGATATAGTAAACTCGTTGGGTTGAGTTTTCTAATTTTTCGAGAAAACTCATTAGACGTATAAGTCAACTTTACTTATAGTATTCAATGTCAAATCTGTTGTACAGTTTACTCTTATTTCAGTCACGTTCGACAAATCTATTTCATATGAGTCATTTGAGGGTACTTCACAATCAAAATCATGGACACCAGTCCACTTGAAACGTAGGGGTTAGGGTTTTCATACCGACAAAAATTCATATGTTGACCTCTGTTAACTAGTAAGATTACCCCCCTATTTCCACTGTACGGCTGTTTTTTCCACTATAAATGGCGATGATATTCAGTCAACACAACAGCTCAACTTATAGCATGTTGACTGATATTTTGTGTTGAGCGCTTTGAAAAAGAAGATCAAGCTGGAATTCTTCGATCGCGGCGGTGTGAAACATAGCATCGCAATCGAAGGAGAACTGACAACCGATAAAGTTCGGCGCTTGATCGAATATGCGGAGATTGTGGCGGGTCATGAACCGGCTGCGGTGATTCCCGAAGGCCAGGAGACGAAGATGAATCGGCTACTTGACGTGATTAACACAACCCACATGGATACGAGTTTTGATTCACGTGATATTTGGAAGGCTTATCGAGAGGCCTGGGGTGATGATTTCAGTCTTGGGGCCGTGTCAACGTATCTATCGCGTTTGGCCGATAGAGGTACCCTAGAAAGAACCGGTTCATCAGCTCATTGGATGTATAAAATCAAGTCTTCTCCGACGGTGCCATGATAGGTCGGGACTCGCTGTCCATTTTAAGCGTTGATCGAAGCTTTTCACTTAACCTGTACCGGAAAGGGGTATGGTTGGATTCCCGGTCGACGTAGCCCTCGAGGTATAGTTTTTTCATTAATCGCGCCATATGCTCTCTTGACTTATTGAGCCGCTTTCCCAGTTCTGGTGCAGCCTTAGGGCCTTCCTCGCTAAGCATTTTCACGACCTGAATTTCTGTTGGCGTTAGAGCCTCCATTATATTTTCCCCGCCCAAGACAAGGCCAGGTTTAGATCCAAGATTGCGTTGTGCTTGTGGAAGCTCAACCAAACGAGTTTTCAGTTTGGTCAACTCACTAACGAATCGTTTGTCGTAGGTCAAAAGTTCCTGCACGTAGGCAAGTAGGTTTACGTATTCTGTTCGAACAGAGCTGTTAGTCTTCTCGAAATCTGTGTGACGGGTGTTGATTGAATCGACGTCGGATCGCAATTGAACTATAAGATTTTCCGACGTTTCGATACGCGATGTGAGCGCGCTCACGATCACAGTGATTAGGGACGCCGACTCAGATAGCGCTTGCCTACTCTGTCGGAATCCTCGAAGTGCTAGGAAGGCTGTGACAATGGTCGCCGTAAGAAGTAACACAGGGACAAGATTTGTTGTGATCAAGCTCAGTTCACAATCTCCTGTGATGACTCTCTAAGCATGATATCACACATACTTCAATATATCACAGTGATGCTCGAGTGATGTACTTTGAGGTCAAGATGATGTCACAAATCACGCTTCAAAACAAGCTGATATGTAATGAATTGAGCATTTTCTCGACTTTTCTTACCTAGATGCTTGGTAAGCTTAGATCGGCTCTTCTAGGGCCCTCCTAGAGATCACGTGATATCACGAATGCTATAGGGTATCTTTGAAGCTATTGCGTCTAGCTAGCGCAGATATGAATTCCTGTAACCTCTCTTCCAAATGCCTCGTTGAGTCATGATTACTTTTGTTGACTTTCGTTTCTTGGACATAGCTTTCGATTGTGTCAGCAAGTTCTACAAATGGTTGAAGAGAAGCAGTATCAAAAAGGCCCAGGTATCCTAGTAGTAGAACAGTGTAAATTGAGCGAATTACATTATTCTGGGCCTGAATTAGGGTCCTATTGTAAGAACCACGCGTGATTCTGGCACCGATTGGTCTGTAAAAACGTTTTCGTGTTCTCTTTACCTCTTCTCCTGTCGCAATTGAGTCAGCTAACAACGTCTCTAGTTGCGTTAATGTTAGTTGACTATTTGCTAGTAGTAGTTTTGTGACTTGATCATGTAAGAGGTTGCGTAGGGACTCATGGGCTTCTGCGACGTTTGATAAGTCTGGCAAGCAAACCGCCTATTGGATACAGTTTTGTATACGCTTCCATGTTTGAAACTGGCCATTAAGTTCGTCGTATCATTGTCTAGTGGCTGTAATCTTGAAATAACGCGATGGGGATGAGCTCATCGCTAATCGGTGGGAATGAAGAGTGGGAAGACGTCGGCGTAGAGTAGTCAAAGTCGTCAAGAAGAAACTTCCCACGGTCTTCACTTGTCCTTCGTGCGGTGATGAGGCAATTCGTGTGGTTCTTCCTCAAGGAAGTGGTCCTGCTCTAGTTCAATGCGGCTCTTGTGGGTTGAAGCGCGAGTATGAAGCAAGCCCCTCAAGTGAAATTGTTGATATTTACTGCAAATTTACGGATGATTATTATGCCAGCAACAAGCCGCCTCAGAGTGCTCAAGCTGCTGGCTGAGAACTGAAATAGTTACAATTACCACGTCCTCCCCTCGCATATTAAATTGCACGTAGCATTTTCTTCATAAGGGCGAGGTCATGGAGGCAAGTCTACTCAAGGATCAAGAGATCTATTTTCAGCGTCTCAAGAGGGAATTTGATAAAGTCTATTCTCTAGCGAAAGAAGCGAGATCGAAAGGTTATGATCCGTCTCTTGAACCCGAATCTCTCCTAACCTATGATGTTGCAGAGCGCGTCGAGAAGGCGGTAGGTCCATCTGGCGTCGCGGTTAGGATTCGTGAGTTATCTCAGCTAATGTCCCGTGAATTAGTTGCCCTGAAAATCGCTGAAGAGATAGCACTAGGAAACTACGGGTTGCTTAGCGAAGAAGCTGCCGAGCAGGCTGTACGGACTGCTTCAGCTATACTGGACGAAGGGGTGACGGCCGCTCCAATAGAGGGAATTTCACGAGTTCGAATACGATCGAACCAGGATGGATCAAAGTATCTAGCCGTATACTTTGCAGGTCCGATTCGATCGGCAGGCGGTACAGACATGGCGCTGATCTTGGTCATCGCCGATTACGTGAGACATCAACTTGGTTTAGGGCGCTATCGCGCTACGGAACTTGAAGCGAAACGATTTGTAGAGGAACTTCGGGTTTATGAGAGAGAAGTTGCACGTTTTCAATTCAAAGTCTCTGATGAAGAATTATTCAACGCGATAATGCGGCTTCCTGTCGAGGTTAACGGTGTTGAAACAGACCCATTTGAAGTAACGGCGTTCAGAAACGTTCCCCGCGTCGAAACGAACAGAGTTAGAGGAGGAGCACTAAGAGTTGTTCATGACGGCTTGATAGGCAGAAGTCACAAAGTGTTGAAGATAATCGACAGTTTAGGAATTGAGGATTGGAATTGGCTTAAGGAAATTAAACCCCCAGTTGCGGAAGCAGAAGAGGCACGAGAATTCATGTTCATGGAGGACGTACTGGGGGGTAGACCAATCTTTTCGTTTCCTCAGGTACAAGGCGGCTTCAGACTCAGATATGGTAGAGCAAAAAACACTGGCCTAGCAGCAGTTGGTATTCATCCCTCCACAATGATCGTACTTGGAAAATTCATCGCGGTAGGCACACAGCTAAGATTGGAGAAGCCTGGCAAAGCCGGCGTCGCGGCATCTGTAGATTCCATCGAGCCTCCGATTGTCAAACTGACAGATGGCTCTGTTCAACGCTTACCCGACCCGAAAGAAGCTCAGAAACTAGTCGATTCCGGAGCACTCGTGAAGGTGCTATTTCTTGGGGACATCTTAGTAGGCTATGGAGAGTTCCTCGAAAATAATCGGCCTCTATTGGCATCCGGATTCGTCGAAGAATGGTGGCGGGAGCTACTTAAGCTAGAGATTGCGAGAGCCTCCGACGGACTCGAAGAGTTTTCTCGCCAAGTAGGCATGGACGAACCGAGAATCACAGGTCTTATTTCGGAAGGTATGCCAACCATTGAAGAAGCAATACAGCTAGCGAAGCGAAGCAAAGTTCCATTACATCCGAGCTATAGTTGCTTCTGGGAAAATATTACCGCACAACAACTCGATCACCTACGCGTCACACTGCTTAATGCTGAAACTACACAACTAACCCGCGAAAGGATCCTCCTAAAAACTACTGAAACTATTAAACAAGTTCTAGAAAACCTGTGTCTGCCTCATCGGATGCTTAATGGTTTCATTAGCATCGAGTCGAATGAAGCTATCGCGCTATTCGAATGCCTCGGACTAAATGAACCTTCCAAAATTGTGACCGGGAAAGATGTTTTCGAACAAATCCATAACGCGTCGGGAATACGGATAGCTAAGAAGGCCCCAGTTTACGTTGGGACAAGAATGGGGCGCCCCGAAAAGGCCAAACAACGAGAAATGCGACCTGTAGTCAACTGCCTCTTTCCCATAGGACTGGCGGGAGGTCCGAGACGCAATCTGATCGAGGCTGTCTCCAAGAATGCATTCGTCTCCGTTGATATTGCTTACCGAAAGTGCCCCGGTTGTGGAAACATCTCCCACAGTGGGCTATGTGAAAAATGTGGAGAAAAGACGGCTTTTGGCCTACGGATCTGTCAACGGTGTGGGCTTGAGACGCAAAATGAAACTTGTCCATCATGCAAAGGAGAAGCCCAGTTGTACACTCGAAGAAGTGTTCCTATTCGCGAATTTCTTCATCAAGCTGAGAGAAGACTATCACTAACTGTCGTTCCTGAAGCCGTCAAATGCGTCCGCGGCCTCACGAACAAAACCAAAACTCCTGAGTCGATAGAGAAAGGGCTGTTACGTGCAAAACACGACGTATCTGTGTTCAAAGACGGAACTGTAAGATTTGATGCCACCAACGCTCCACTTACACATTTCAATGCCGCAGAAATAGAAGTATCAATCCAAAAACTCAATGATCTCGGTTACTATTCCGACAAGAACGGAAACTATCTAGAATCACCGCTTCAATGTTGCAGTCTGAAAGTTCATGACATCATAGTGCCAGAACAATGCGGCGACTATTTTGTTAGAGTGGCCAAATTCCTGGACGAACTATTGCAAACATTCTACGGTTTACCTGCATTCTACAATGCCAGAACGAGACAGGACCTAGTGGGGCAGATCGTCGTAGGCCTTTCACCCCACACTTCAGTGGGAGTTATCGGAAGGATAATCGGATTCACCCGCGCAAACGTCTGCCTCGCACATCCTTTTTGGCATGCAACAAAAAGAAGAGACTGTGATGGCGACGAAGATTCTGTAAGTCTCGCCTTGGACATGCTATTGAATTTTTCAAGACACTTCCTACCTTCAAGAATCGGCGGGATCATGGACGCTCCACTGCTTCTAACCGTCTCCATCAAACCCACTGAAATCGCTCGCCAGGCCTTCAATCTTGAAACCGTTGAACGCCTCCCTCTCAGATTTTTCGAAGAAACACTCAAACGAACCGATCCAAAGGCTCTCACACCAATTATAGAAACCGTACATGAAAGACTCGGATCGACCGCTGTCTTAGGATCATTAGGATTCACTCATGAAGTCAGCGACTTCAACAGAGGCAATTTGGAAAGTTCCTACAAAAGGCTGGGATCAATGCTCGATAAAGTTACAGAGCAACTCAAAGTCGCAGAGACTGTACGCGCTGTAGATGCAGGGGAAGTTGCTAGACGAGTTCTTGCAACTCACTTCATGCGGGACCTCACAGGCAACCTCAAGGCCTTTGCGAGCCAGCGATTCCGATGCACAAAATGCAACGCAAAATTCAGACGCGTTCCTCTAAAAGGATCATGCACAAGATGTGGCGGGAAACTTTCACTAACCGTCTACAAGGGAGGCGTAGAAAAGTATCTGCAGGTGGCACAAGACCTCGTGAAGAGGTATAATCTGGGACAATATCATACCCAGCGCCTTATCCTACTGCGAGAAGAAATCAGTTCGCTATTCAATCAATCCGAAGAGAAAAAGAAACAGCCTTCCCTGACTCAGTTCGTCTGAGATGAGACAGATGCGCAGATCAACTGTTCTTCACCCAAAAGCATATTTGACTTCGAAGCGAAACGTTAAAGCAGGTTTACTCTCCCGAACAAAAATTCTTCTTATTATTGAAAGGGGTAACAAATCGGCAACAGAAATTGCGAAGGAAACTTCTCTGTCATATGAATGTGTAACATACCATCTAGCCGCAATGCGTAAAGATCACTTGGTCGAAAAATTGACGAAATCAAAACCATTCAAATGGATCAGCACACCCTTCGGCCAACAAGAACTGCAAACATCTAATTAGGCACTGCTGACGTCCTAGACTAGAAATCTTTCTGCGCGAGGATCCGCTATGCAGACCGAAATCCGATATCAATCACAACCACAACTTGACAAGCCGAAAATGGTCTGCGGCCTTCCTGGGATAGGTTCAGTTGCATGGTTAGCCGTAAATCACCTACAAAAGCAACTCAACGCTACCCTATTCGCCGAAGTATTATCACCGATGTTTTCTCCAAAGGTTTGGTTGACCGAGGAGGGCGTGGTCAAGTTGATGAGAGGAGAATTCCATTACTGGAAACAAAACTCCGCTAACTCAGATCTCTTGCTATTTAGTGCAAACGAGCAACCATACTCCCCAGAAGGACAATACGAATTGGCAGATGCCGTGTTGAGTCTGGCAGAGAAATTCCGAGTACAGAAAGTAATCACTATGGGCGGCATGGCGACAGACAACTTTACGGAAAATCCAAAAGTGTACGTTGGAGGAACCGAAATAGAATTGGTGAAAGAACTTGAAAAATTAGGCGGAGTTAAGCTTGGAGGTGGGGCAATAACCGGAACCAATGGGCTAATTTTTGGACTCGCCAAGCTTCGGAAGATTCCTGCGGTATGCATCCTTGCCGAAACGCCTGGATATCTATCGCTCGACGCAAATGCTGCTAAGGCCGCTTTGCAGCTCTCGTCAAAAATACTGAACTTGACACTAGATTACGCAGATTTGGATAAACAAGCAAAGGAGAATGCGGACGCAGTACATAAAGCCAAAGATCTCACTCGAGGCGGATTCGCGCGAGAACCCCGCAAAGGCGGCGAACGCGATCTTTCCTACGTAAGCTAGAACATCAAGAATGAGTCAAACGTTGAAAGTCATGTGCAATCAATGCGGGAAAATCTTAGATCTGATGGAATCACATTCATACGTGACAGACGAAAGCGGACAACTCAAAGGATATTACTTCTGCTCAGACGAGCACTTGACAGAATACAGCCGAAAGAAAGGAATAACCACAAACAAGACGTGATTTTCGAACATGTTAGAAAAGTTAAGTAGATCCTACATTCTGCGCCCATGTGATTAGCTTGAGGAACACAACCAGAGATATACCGCAAGAAATTGAATCCCCTACAGTATATTGTTTCCAAGATGCAGTGTTCACATAGAACTAACAAGTCGACCTTTTTTGATAGTAGCTTTTGCCGGCGGGATAGGAGCGGCAAGATTCCTCGAAGGTCTAATCCGAGTAGTTCCACAGGAACAAATTACTGTAATCGGAAATGTGGGGGACGACATCGAATTTTACGGATTACATATCTCTCCAGATCTTGACATAGTTGCATACACGCTTGCTGGTCTTGTCGACAAACACAAAGGATGGGGATTTGAGCACGATACCTTCCAAGTTCAGAACACACTGAGACGCTTCGGTATCAAGCCCTGGTTCAATCTTGGGGATAAGGACTTGGCAACCCACATCTATCGAACTCAGCAATTACAAAATGGACGAGCTCTGTCGGACGTGACACAAGACATAGTGGAACAACTTGGACTAAGAATCAAACTCATGCCAGCAACCGACGACTGCCTACAAACGTATGTTATCGCGAACGGAAAGGAGATGCATTTCCAAGAGTACATGGTGAAAAGGCAAACAAAACCAAAAGTAAGTAAAATCATCTTCCGGGGATCGAAAAGCGCAAAACCAACGCAGCGTGTTCTCAAATCGATAGCTGATGCCTCCGGAATAATCATTTGTCCCAGCAACCCCATTGTAAGTATCGGCGCGATTTTGGCAGTTAACGGAATAAAGAACGCGCTCGCGAAAACCAAAGCCAAGATCGTAGGAGTCAGCCCGATAATCGGTGGAAAAACCGTAAAGGGACCAGCTGACAAATTATTGAAAGCTATAAATGTGCAGACAAGCGCGGTCGGTGTAGCAGAGCTGTACAGAGGTTTCTTAGACACATTCGTAATCGACCGTATAGATGAACAACTCGAGGCTAACATAGCAGCGTTAGGGATTAAGCCTGTAGTAACAAACACGCTAATGAGAACCCTTTCAGACAAAACTCGATTGGCCCGTGTCGTCGTCAGCCAATTGAAGCGTTGAAATAGATGGCTCAACGCAAAATTCACTCAACCCATGCAATCGTTCCCCTACATGTTCCTAAACTCTCAAAAGTTCGTCTCTCGAAAGTATTCAATCAAGAAGAACGAGCAAGACTCACTCTAGCTATGCTTGATCATGTTCTATCGACCTTGCATAGAGCGCACACAATATCCTCGGTAACAGTGGTAAGCGCCGATCGAAACGTACGCCGAAAAGTCGAGATAAGAGGTGCACGATTCATTTGGGAAGGCCGACGACGCGGACTAAACTATGCGATAACGCTCGCGCAAAGAAGGTTAAAGATCGAAGATAACTCCTCGATCCTAATAATCCACGCCGACCTTCCGACACTCAAACCTAGAGAAGTGGACTCGTTCGTAAAAGCCGCCAGACATTATGAAATCGGAATCGCCCCCTCGAAGGATGGTACCGGTACAAACGCGTTATTCCTCGAGACACCAAACCTAATTTCAACCACTTTCGGACGAAAAAGCTTCGATAAACATCTTCGATTGATCCGCAAAAAATCTCTCCGACACAAGATCATTAGACTGCGAGGAATCGGCTTCGATCTAGACGACACGAACGATTTACAAAGGCTGATCCGAAGCCCAACACGCAATGACGTATCCGAGTTTGTGAGAAAATTGGATCAAAACAGGGACCAATCATCCTTATGAATCATAAAACACGCTAAACCAAATGTAGCTCACTCGTGATGATCGAGGGATTCTTTTTAAAACAAAACCACATATGAATGAAATGCTTCAGCGAGGTGTTTGAGTTAGTATCTCCAAAAGAGAGCCATGAAAAGGTGCTTCAGCTACTTGAACAACACCATAAATGGTTCTCTGAATCGATTCCATTAATTGCCTCCGAAAACGTTCCCAGCCCCGCGGTTCGCGAAGCTGTCGTATCAGACTTCGGAAACCGCTACGCGGAATAGAATTGGAATTTTCCATTTCTCCGTAGGGATGGGTTGGGGAACGAGTATACGCCGGATGCGTATACATAGATCAAGTTGAAAGGCTCTGCATAGACCTAGCGAAAGAACTATTCCAAGCCGAATTTGCAGATGTCAGACCAGTATCAGGGGTCTGCGCAAATCTTGTCGTTTATACCGCATTTACCAATCCAAGCGATCCTATCCTAACCCTCGCTATACCAAACGGCGGTCATATCTCAAGTGGCCGAAAAGACTTCAACGGAACAGCAGGATCGGTTCACGGATTAGACGTCGAATATTTCGCCTTTGATCGAAACGAAATGAATATCGACGTCGATAAGACCAAACAGAAAATAGAAAAAATGGTCAAGCAAGACAACAAAACGCCTAAACTTGCAATGTTTGGCGGAAGCTTGTTCCTCTTCCCTCATCCGATCAGAGAATTAGCAGATACATTCCATGACATCGGCGCCAAGATAGCGTACGACGCCGCACACGTCGCCGGTCTTATCGCAGGAAAACGCTTTCAAGATCCGCTGAGAGAAGGCGCCGATGTGGTCACCCTGAGCACGCATAAAACACTCTTCGGACCACAAGGTGGAACCGTACTCTCATTCGACAAATATGCTGAACAAATTAAGAAAGCAACCTTCCCATCAAACACAAGCAATCATCACCTCCACACGGTTGCCGGAAAAGCCATTGCGTTTGCTGAGATGATGGAATTTGGGAAACAATACGCAGAGCAAATTGTCACTAATGCAAAAGCGCTCGGGCAGGAACTCCACGAGGCGGGTCTAACTGGATTAGGCGAGAGCAAGGGATTCACTGAATCACATCAGATAGCCGTCGACGTCACAAAGTACGGTTTAGGTGGAGATATGGAGAGAGCTCTTGAACAAGCAAATATCATCGTGAATCGACAACTCTTACCAGGCGACATCCAAGCTGGAAGACATTATATGAACCCCGGAGGCATCCGTATCGGTACTTCAGAAATTACGAGAATCGGAATGAAAAAGAATGACATGGCCGAAGTCGCGAGACTAATCAAGAAAGTCGTTATCGAGAAACAGGATCCCGCAAAAGTTAGGCTAGAAGTTGCTGAATTCAGGAAAAATTTCCAAAAAGTTCAATACTGCTTCACTTCAGCCAAAAACGCGTACGAATACATAAAAATCAGGTAACTAGAACTTCACCTGTATGAAACCTTAATTTCTAGCAAGTCACACAAGCAGGACGAAACCCAACATGTCAACGGCACGTGAGAAACGTAGAAAACATGAGTCGCCGATGCCAGCAGCAAGCGCAGGGCTGCTTCGATTCTTCGAGGAAGATACTCCAGGAATCAAGATCAGCCCCGAAATAACAATGATGATGTCTATTGCTCTAATAGCCGTAAGTCTATTCATCTATATCACATTCAAGCACTAATCTTACCGAAATCCAATAGTTTAGTCTGCGAAATCGCAGGTATCGGACCAGCCGGAATGCCCAACCTTCGTTCTATTTCCGCCGACAACACATCCGTATACCCCGTAAATATGTAGACCCGCTTAGGATTAACCGCACTAACAAACTGGATCAACTGTTCAAAATCAGCGTGGCTACTCAAAGGAAATGAGGTATAACTCCGAAACGCTTGCCGTAACGCCCAGCCAGTTGCAACAGCGCGTGACGCAGTGCGCGGCAAATGTTCTGTGCGAGCCGTTGTAACAAATACGCAACCACCCGCCTTTAGGGCCTTCTTACCTTCGGAGGTAGTTGCATCAAAATATTCAAGCTCCACCCCATTCTTACAGTAAACAGCGTTCGCGCGAGAAATAGAGGAATTACAAACTACAGGTATATTCGTGTAGATGTTGAAAAGCCGAACGACTTCTTGAGGTTTACCTGACGAGTAAACCTGAAACATCGGAATCTTATGGTTCTTCAATTCCGTAATAGTCCAGCGAATCATATCTGCATACATTGTGGGTCTCCGCGGGAACACATAAGATGGGTGGCCGTAAGTCGCTTCAATGATCAAATAATCACAAGGTCTCTGCTCTGCAGCCTTCGTTGTCAGCGTATCAACACAGTTAATGTCCCCGGTGTAAACTACAGTGAATTCCGATGTCCTAATTTCAAACTGACAAGAACCGAGCATATGTCCAGCGTTTAGAAACACAACTTCGCAATCGTCAAATTTAATTGACTGGCCAATCCGAAATGTGCGCGCATTTGTGACCGTGCGGTTTCTTAGAGTTGTATGGATTTCAAGTGTCTCTGGAGTTGAATACTTCTTCGGCGGACCATTGAATCCGTAAGTATGGTCTGAGTGTGCGTGAGTAATGAACACATTTCGATCTTCTAGAAGTCGTCGTCCAGACGTCGGATCGAACGATAATCGTTGCCTTCCAGTATCGATGAGTATGCCATTGGCCCATCCTATCTTCTCTGAGCGCAAACTCAGCGCACTCTGACTCAACATTCATTCATGTGGACTGAGCATACTGGCCAAATTTGATTCGAAGAAGTTCCTTCTTTGTCAATTTCCTCTTCACAATCTTGGATTGATCAGCAGCCACAAGGCCACTATTCCCTAAAGGATCCTTAATGGTTAAGGTGAATCTGGGTTTCCTTTCCCTTGCATTTCGAATCTGTTTCAACATTTTCTCACCTTTCCGAAGACGTTTACCATCAGCTGAGCTAAGCATGAAGGTTAACGCGTCCTCTATCTTTTCCAGTACTCCCTCAACATTAGTGATGTAACCTTCACTGTATGGTCCAGGAGTTATCGTCGCCTTGAATTCGGGAATTGCAATGGTTGCAGTACCCGACTTGATAACTTTAATGTCCAGATCCTCCAGTGAATTTATGCGTACCCTCAAAGAGACAGGCTCGCGGCTAGTTAACGTCAGAACATCCGTGCGTTTGTAACCACAATGAGGACAAGATGTGACGTTCAGTAAGACTGAACCGAAGTTATCAACATTATATTCGGTGTCATTTGTGACCAAACCTTCTGAGTCACAGTTCGAGCACCGCAAGCCTAGAATGGTTGGAGAAGACAAAGCTTACCTGATCTGCTCTACATGGTACTTCCATATGAATTCAAGAGGTAAAAGAATTCGGCTCCAAATTCATGAGCCACTGTTCGTTAAATTGACGAATTGATATACGATTGATGCATAACCCTGAAAAGGAGGTAATCGTTCAGCCGACCTGGGAATGACTCGTATTGGTTGCTCACTACTGGTTTTATGGATACGACTCATTGATGGAGTTCATCGCTGCCGGTATCGCCATGGCAATAGCTTACGAGGCCATGAAAGGATACGCGTTAGTTAAACAACGTATACTTCTCTATCTCAATCTCAGTTTCATATTGTTAGGAGCAGGTCTAATAGTCGACGGTTTTTCGGATGGCATTATAATTTTCGCAAAATTCCATAGAGCATTCCTCTTTTTGTATACCATCGGCTATACGATAAATTTCTTTGCGCAATTAATCGCATACGGAATTCTTGTAATTGTCTACATACAGCAGACGCGATCGTTTGGAACCCAAATAGCAATGGCCGCGCTGCCAATAATGTTCGTGCAACGCAACTCATTTACTGAACTGATTCTCGTCTTCCTTTTAGTCTATATTTCGGCTCAAACCGCAATTAATTACAGCGTTAGCAAGAGTACTAACACTCTTCTCGTTTTCGGTGCCTTTTCCTGCCTTATGTTCGCACATGTTCTCTTTCTACTCTATACTCTCGTACCCATACTATTTCCGTTCGCACAAATCGCTCAATTGTTCGGCTTCCTTCTTCTGTTGGCTATGCTCTTTAGGGTGAACCAAGCGATATGATTGAAACTGGTGTGGGAACGAAACCCACCACCACCAAGTACAGGTCGCAGTTTCGAATTTATGTGGACATAATGAGGGTTATTCAGCGCGAAGGAAACGAGACTAAACCTACAAGGATTCTATACGGTGCAAACCTTTCTCATGATAGACTTGTGAAGTACCTTGAAGAATTGAAAGCATTGGGAGTAATTCAGGAATCCATTGATGAGGATAAAACATACAGCCTGACTCAGAAAGGGATCGAATTCTTGAATGATTTCAGGAAAGTGGAATCCTTCGCCGGGGCATTCGGGTTTAAACTTTAGATAGTTTTGTTTACGCCAGGCGGCGTGTTAAAGTAACTGCAGGACCAACCATAGAAAGTCGTTGGTTTCGATGCCACGGTACTCTAAAACGCGACAAGTTCAACAGGAAATATTTGAGAAACCCGATTGGTTGCGCGTTCGATACCCTACGGGAGAAAGTTACGAAAAAATTCATGGTATCCTACGAAAGCACAACTTACACACGGTCTGCGAAGAAGCGCACTGTCCCAATATCGCTGAATGCTGGGGGGGCGGAACTGCAACTTTCATGCTTCTAGGCGACACATGTACCCGTGGATGTCGCTTCTGCATGGTCAAAAGCGGAAATCCACATGGAGAAATCGACATATTCGAACCGATAAAGGTGGCGCAGACGGTGGCCGCGCTGCAACTGAAATACGTTGTCATAACTTCAGTAGATCGCGATGATCTGCTAGATGGAGGAGCCTCGCATTTTGCCTCCACGATAAAAGCACTAAGAGAACGTGATCCGAACGTAATAATTGAAGTGCTAATACCAGACTTCAACGGAATCGCCTCAGATATTCAAAAGGTCGTTAAAGCCGAACCGCACGTTATCGCACATAACATTGAAACAACCGAACCACTCACGCCGAAAATCAGAGACCCGCGAGCAACTTATCAGCAGTCTTTACACGTACTCCGGAGTGTGAAAGAAATGAACCCTAAAATTTACTCAAAATCATCAATCATGCTGGGATTAGGCGAAACGGAAGCCGACATTAGAAAAACCATGCATGACCTAAAGAAAGCTCAAGTTGACATACTGACAATAGGACAATACCTTCGACCGTCGCAAGGGCACGTTCCTATAATTGAATACATTTCACCCGAACGATTCGAGCGTTACAAGCACGTAGCCGAAGAACTTGGTTTCCTCTACGTAGCCGCGGGACCATTTGTCCGAAGTTCCTATAGAGCAGGAGAATTCTTCGTCGAATCACTGTTACGAAAAACCGGTAATGTGACTAATCAAGTGATCAACCAATGACTAAACAATTTGAAGCGGCGATTCTAGGAAGCGGACCAGGCGGATATGTAGCAGCAATAAGACTCGGGCAACTAGGGATACATACAGCTCTAATTGAAAAGGCAAGTCTCGGCGGCGTTTGTCTAAATATCGGCTGCATACCATCGAAAGCGCTCATGCAAGTCGCACGGCTCAAGCGACGAATCGAAATAGCAAAACAGATGGGAATGGAAGTATCCGATCTCAAAATTGACTTCACAAAAACTCAAACGTGGAAACAGAATATCGTAAATCGCCTAACTTCAGGAGTTGAATTTCTTTGCAAGAGCAACAATGTGGATATAATAAAAGGCGAGGGACAATTTCAGAGCTCACATGAAATTGTCGTAACCACTTCAACTGGAACCGAAGCTATCGAGACCAAGAACACTGTCATAGCTACCGGATCCCGCGCCATGCAAATACCTGGACTTGAATTTGATGGAACAAACATAATCTCTTCTACAGAGGCGCTTGAACTTCAGCAAATCCCACCAAATTTCGTAGTTGTCGGCGGCGGAGTCACAGGGCTCGAGATGGCAACTATGTATGCTGAATTAGGAAGCAAAGTTACTGTGATAGAAATGCTCGACCAACTCCTACCCGGCGTCGACATCGAACTTGTCAAAGTGATAGAAAGAAGCTTTCGACGATTAGGGATAGATTACCACGTTAAATCCAAAGCTAAGGAATACCGCGAAGGCCAAGTACGTGCTATCCTAGAAGACGGAACAGAAGCGATGTTTCCTGCAAGTAAGGTATTGGTTTCCGTTGGTAGAAGGCCAAACAGCGACAAAATAGGACTTGACAGGGCGGGTGTGAAAACGAATCCACAAGGCTGGATACAGACAGATAAGCACATGGAGACAAACGTGCCTGGCATATATTCTATCGGAGACGTAAACGGCCCACCGTTATTCGCCCATAAAGCCTCCAAGGAAGGGATCGTAGCAGCCGAATCGATTGCAGGTATGAAGAGCGAAGCGGACTTCAGAGCAATCCCTTGGGCAATATTCACTGATCCAGAAATTGCGTCAGCAGGACTGACCGAATCTCAGGCAAGAGATAAGGGATATGATCCAATAATTGGAAAATTTCCATTTACCGCACTTGGCAGAGCATTGCTTGCGGGTGAAACAGAAGGATTTGTCAAGGTCGTGGCCGATAAGAGTTCGGAATTAGTACTAGGGATTCATATCGTGGGCCCTGAAGCTTCGGATTTAATCAGCGAGGCAGCATTAGCCATAGAGATGGGTGCAACTTTACGGGATATCGAATTGACCATTCATCCCCATCCAACTCTACCTGAAGGCATCATGGAGGCCGCTTCCGCTGCCAAAGGCAGGGCAATCCACATACTCCAAAAATGACACCCGAAGGATATCTCTTCGATTTAGGTCGAAGAGACTACTTGGACGTCTTGGACATCCAACACAATCTACTCGATCTGCGCGGTAAAAATGCTATACCTGATAGCCTAATCCTAGTCGAACACGATTCTGTTTTCACAGCGGGGAAATCGATTGCTCGCGAAGAATTACCGAATAATATCAACGGAATACCTGTCATTCAAATTGAGAGAGGAGGACAATGGACATACCATGGTCCAGGACAACTAGTGGGGTACCCAATTCTTAATCTAGAATCACGAAACCGTGACATTCATGGATTCATTAGAAACTTAGAAGAAATGCTTATCCTGGCATTGAAAGAATTCGAAATTTCAGCTGAGAGAAACCCAATACAGGCTGGGGTTTGGGTTAAGGAAAAAAAGATAGCTTCTATCGGCGCGGCGATTAGGAAATGGTTAACCTTTCACGGATTCGCGCTCAATGTAAATGTGGACCTGAGCTACTTCTCTATGATAACTCCATGCGGACTACCCAGTTCGATTATGACTTCGATGAATTTCTTGCTTCAACATGATCTGAACTTTAGTGATGTGAAATTCTCTATCATCAGAATGTTCGAAAGTACATTTCAGCTTAAGCTAACGGAGAAGCAAATTGATCAGCCAATTCCGCAGCTTGCTTCAAGAGATTAGCGAAGGCGCTGCAACAGCTCTCTTTCTGATCATGAAGAAGAACAAGGCTACAAGTCCAAAGACGGATGTGATCATACTGAACTGAAAAGCTTGTCCTGAACCTACGCTGCTCCAAAGGAAGCCGAAAATAGAGTTGGCAACTAACGCGCAGCCACCAACGAGGGTATAATAGAAAGCATAAGCCGTTCCCTTAAACTCTGGCAGCGTAAAATCTGGAATTATCGCGCGTTGAATAGTGTCCGAGATAGCGAGATAACTACCGAATAAGAACGCTATAACGAGAGCGTTCAACGGATTCGCGTGCAGTAAAATTCCGCTCAACGACGCGGCAAAGAACATAAAATATCCAATGCAGAGTGCCGGCATCTTACCGACTCGATCAGCCAAAAGACCAATCGGTAAACCGATAAGTACAGTCGCGAAATTCAGGAAAGCGTATACTAAAGGAATATAATTCGTTTGAACACCAAGAGCACCTGCTTCCAACAGTATGAACGAAAAGTCGTATGCTCCCACTGAGAAAATTCCCAACGCGACGAGCAACAACGCAAATTCGCGATTTAACACTAAACGAGCATTTTTGAAAACGTTCGTCTGACGCTTTAATCCGTGTTTTTCCTTTACGAAGAAGAGGAGGATTACAAGCGAGATCAGTGAAGGAATAAAAGAAACCCAAAAGATCCCGCGAATTCCAATTAAAGGTATTAGTGCGAATGCAAGTAAAGGTCCCGCGACAGCTCCAATTTGGTCCATCGAACTATGTGTGCCGAAAGCTTTCCCAGCTTGCGTCTTTGATACTGAATCGCTGATAAGAGCGTCTCGCGGCGATGTTCGCGCTCCCTTGCCTGCTCTGTCAACCGTCCTAATCGCGAGCGCTTGCCCCCAGGAAGAAGCGACGGCGAAAAGGGGCTTTGCTACAGATGAGAGGCCGTAACCTAATAGCACAAGAAGTTTGCGTTTTCCAATTTTATCAGTGAGAACTCCCGTTAAAACTCTACAGCCGTAGTTTACTGCCTCCGCTACACCCTCAATTAGGCCAAGTATTGCAGGAGAGGCTCCAAGATTAATTACGATGAAAAGCGGCAGGACGCCTAAGATCATTTCAGTTGAAACGTCAGTGAATAAACTGACGTATCCTAGCATCACAACATTTCGAAAACCAAGTTTCGTTTCGTCTTTCTGAGTCGACATTGTGGGAAAATGCGTTTATCGCCGCAATCAATTGGGTGCAGAAACCAATTTCTCATTCAACTTCTGAAGTTCCATGAACGCGATTTGTTTTTGCCAATCAGAGAATGTTCCAATCTCAAGAAGGCTCTTGATCAAGCGAACACTATTCTTCAGATGTATCTCAATATCGCCCCGCTCGAAGCCTGAACCATTGAAAAGATTTGTTTGTCGCGAGGACCAATCTCCGGGTTGATCTGCACCGGGAATAAATTCCTTAACGTAATCAGCGAAGGTTATTCTGTCAACTAAACCGCCCAACTTGTGTACAGAGTGTTGTTTTTGCCACAAGTATTCATCCACACCGAATAGAGGCATATCGTAATTATTGGCGCAGAGTGCTGTCAAGTTTCCTAAGGCAAATGCTTTTAGTGGAATGCCGTAGTTGCGGGCTACTTTTTCCAGTAACTCGAGTCCGTCTAGTGCTATGAACCCGTAAAGAACCCACTTCTTGATTCTAGTTCCACTTTCTTCACATTTTTGGATCGCCCGTTCTATGCTGAGGACGGCCGAGCGGCTGCTCGCTACTGTGTCTTGCATGAATAGAACAATATCTTTACCTCGTTGCAGATCTGAAAAATCTTCGTAAACGACTTCAAGTTGTCGCTGTACCATTCCGTCGTGGTCACGATACGAGGTGTGAGTGTAACGGGGGCGAACGAATACCGTTCTGAACGATCCTGGAATCATGCGAGCAGCCGCTGCGTGAAGTTGATAGCCCGGTGCGGCACGAAGAATTTGTTCAAAAAGCAATTCGCAGTTTGACTTGTTGATTTCGCAGAGCTCGAGAATAGCCGGCAGCGTCAGTTCAGCAGTCTGAAACATCATCGACTCAAGTTCATTTCCGACCACATGAGGGTGACAGGCAATTCGTCGAATGTACGGTGTGTCAATGATATATGCGTCCAAAGATGAGTGTTCCACCTGAAAAATCCTAACACCTTCCGTTAAGGGCGATCTCAGCTTTGCTGGCAGTGTGGCATCGACGTTGACGTCATATTCTTGAATTAGAGATTCGCACAGCCCTGTCTCCGCCTGCATTGGAATTTCATCAACAGGGAATCAAATCATACACGCACTTATTGAAATAGATAACCATGGACTGCTGACTTCGATAATCTGATTCCAGTACTATTAATTCGCGTTCGTTGCGCTCGTCGCAGTCTTTTTTGCAGTGGGATAAATTATGGTACCCGACTTTTCGGTAGCGCTTAAACCAGGCGCATTTTCACATAGCGCCTCATCAAATTCATCAGAGCCCAGTAACTCAATGAAACTTTGAACGCTTGGTTTGTTAAGGCGCGATTTAACAACTAAGAAATCATACTTCTCATCGTCAGTCTTAATAAAATCTAATCCTTCCAGAACCGCCACAGATCTGATGCCAAATCCAACATCAGCGCGACCATTCCTAATTGCTGCAGCCACTGCGGAATGGGATTTTGTTTCGTGAGTAAATCCTTCGATCTGTCGTTCGATTTCAGCAGGTTCCTTACGTATCTGTGTGGCCAGTTCAGCCAAGTACTTGTCTATGAGTAGCCTAGTGCCTGAGCCTCGATTACGGTTGATGAAGACGCTATCTTTTTGAAGTAGGTCGCGGAAACTTTTGATGTTCTTTGGGTTTCCTCGACGGACAATCAATCCCTGCTCGCGATTGTAACCGCGGACTAATACAGC
>Ga0326728_10010230_pt1 | contig 22083 bp, 21 predicted proteins | sample MB3enrmetagenome_FD_207602 | JGI IMG/M metagenome (GOLD analysis project Ga0326728, IMG submission 207602) | Lab enriched peat soil microbial communities from McLean, Ithaca, NY, United States - MB31MN | ecosystem: Environmental > Terrestrial > Soil > Wetlands > Peat | place: USA: New York... | reverse complement strand
CGGGGCAACTGATTTCGCTATTAAAGCAGCTTTAAGTTATGCAAAGGAGAAATACATTGTTACGACCAATTATTTTTCAATTAAAAGAAAAAAAATCAATTTTTGTATACACTGTGATTATTGCATTAAGAAACAACAAGGGTGCGTCCAAAAAGACGACATGGTGGAACTTTACCCCAAATTGGAATGGGCCAACGCCTGGCTGGTAGGAAGCCCGGTATATCAGGGGCAAATAAGTGGACAATTGAAGGCAGTGTTTGATCGCTGCCGGGCACTGGTGGCTAAAAACCCGAATGTTTTTGAAAATAAGATCGGCGCTGCCATTGCAATTGGGGGTGATCGCAACGGAGGCCAGGAACCGACAATTCAGACAATAATCGATTTTTATATAATTAATAAAATAATTCCTGTGGGTGGTGGGTCGTTCGGGTCTAATCTGGGTGGCACGGTTTGGTCCAAGGATAAGGGAGCACAAGGTGCTGAAGAGGACGTGGAAGGAATGAGAACTATTCTTAAAACGGTAGATCGGTTGATCAAAGTAACCTCATTGGTTTATCGATGCGACTAAGAGGTACATTTTAAGGAGAATAAAATGCCAGCAAAAATTGTGTGGGGGATAACCGGCTCTGGGGATCTCATATCCGAGGTCTTTGCGGTGATGGATGAGCTAACTCAAGAAAAGGGACTGGAGATCACTGCAGTTCTGTCTAAAGCTGCTGTTAAAGTGGTGAATTGGTATAAGCTTAAAGATAAGCTAAATAGCATAGCAAAGAAAGTCCTGATTGAAGAAGATGCCAATACGCCGTTCATCGTTGGGCCATTGCAGACTGGTCAATTCGATTGTTTGTTGGTTGCCCCGGCGACCGCCAATACCGTGGCAAAAGTGATAAATGGCATTGCAGATACCATCATAACCAATGCAATATCGCAGACTAACAAAACCAACATAAACATATACGTCCTTCCTGTTGACCAAAAGAAAGGGACAAAAGTCACGACTCTTCCGGGAGGGAAAAAGCTGGAATTGACGATGCGCGACATAGATGTCGAAAACACGGATAAACTCAGGACAATTAAGGGGATTACCACATTGGCAAAACCAGAGGAAATAAAGTTTATCATCCGTAAGTATATTAAATAACATGGCAATTATTCATACGGGTCTCATTTTGGGGCGAATTTTTAATCTGGTTTTTTACCTTGAGGACAAAATTACGTTAAATAGTTAATAATGTCTTTTTCAAATCTTGTTGTTTTTGTTCATTTGAGTGTAAAATGCAGATAACAATAAAAACCGTAAGTCGACTTCATTTTGGTTTCTTGGATCTGACGGGAGATCTTGGTAGATTATATGGGAGCATAGGGATCGCCTTAGAAAATCCTAAAACCGTTGTTACCGCAGCGACAGCCGAAGAATTCGTGATTGAAAACGGCGATAGGAAAAAAATTCTCGGATTTGTAGAAAAATTTTCAAAACATTATCAAATCCGACCAAAGGTGCGGATTCGTTTGCTGGAACGTATTCCCGAACATATAGGACTTGGCTCTGGAACGCAGCTAGCCTTGGCAATTGCGACGGCCTTAGCAAAAATTTGCGGCATCGATGCGGACGCGCGAGAGTTATCCAGTATCATGGAGAGAGGAAAACGATCGGGAATAGGTGTCGCATCCTTTCAATATGGGGGGTTCATAATGGATGCTGGCCGAAAGATAGTCCCCGTAGATGATCTTGGCTCTCCACCCAAAATTATATTGAGACACGATTTCCCGTCCGACTGGTACTTTGTGGTTGTTATTCCAGAAACAGAAAAGGGACCATTTGGAAAGAAAGAAGACAATCTAATGAACAGCCTGAAACCTTCTAAGAAGATTACTGAAGAAATATGCAGGTTGGCGCAGATTAAACTGCTACCATCCCTGGTCGAAAAAGATATAGAGGAATTCGGTAAAGCTCTCACTGAGATTGATCTCAGAAATGGCCTGTTTTTTGAGGAAGTACAGGGCGGAATCTATAAGGGGAAATTCGCCAAGAATTTAACGGAATTCCTGCTGGGCTCGGGAGCTTATGGGGTTGGACAAAGTTCCTGGGGGCCGGCGATTTACGGTTTGGTGGATGAAACAAATGGTCAGGACGTAGCGCAAAAAATGAAAGACTTTCTCGTCAGGAAAAACTTGGGGGGAAAAGTATTTGTCTCGCGATGCAGCAATAAAGGTAGGGAGCTAACTATAAGGGATTCAAAATTTGATGTAGGAACAGACCAGAGACTGTCTGAGAATACCCTTTCCGGAGATGTCCGTTCCTTTTAACCAAGTTTTAACTGATTCATCGCGAGACGGAATGGAGCAACCGGAAGTGAACATGCATTCCGTACCATAACATTGGTTACCCGGAATGGTCGAAATCTAGGGTTGCTCATTCGAGACAATGCGAGGCATTTCAAAGGGATGATGAAAATGAAGAAGATTTTAATTCAGTTGGATAGCGATAGGGTTGCCAGCAGTTTCGATGCCATTACGGCCTACGATGCCGGCGTTGATCAAATACTGCATTGCGCCGGGGTCATGCCGGAAGAGGTGCGCGGCCTGGTATATGGGGCGATGTTCACACGAGGTGTGGAAGACTTGAAGAACTCAGCCGTCTTCATCGGTGGGTCCAGTGTAGCTAAAGGCGAATCGATGCTTAAGGAGGCAAAGGCGGCGTTTTTCGGGCCAGTGCGGGTATCGCTAATGCTTGATGCTAACGGCTGCAACACCACTGCTGCTGCCGCCGTTGCCAAGATTCGATCGGTCGGCGAGGTTACGGATAAAAAGATCGCCGTATTGGCCGGCACCGGGCCGGTGGGGCTGCGCATAGCTGGCTTACTTGGCCGGGATGGGGCCCAGGTAGTGCTTAGTTCGCGCAGTCTGGCGCGTAGTGAGGCGGCCTGTGGGTCTATCCAGGAAAGGTTCGGGGTGAAGGTTGTTCCAGCCGAAGCAGCAGATCCACAGGGTACGATGCGCGCGCTCGATGGCTGCTATGCAGTCCTTTGTTGCGGCGCGGCCGGGGTGGTGTTGGTGCCCGAGTCGATTTGGGCAAACCATCCGACGGTGCGCGTGCTGGCGGATGTGAATGCCGTTCCTCCGCTCGGTATAGAGGGTATTGAACCCAGCTGGGACGGCAAAGAGAAACATGGAAAAATCATTTTTGGTGCTTTCGGTATAGGTGGCTTGAAAATGAAGATCCATCGGAGCAGCGTCTCCCGACTTTTTCAACAAAATAACCTGGTGCTCGATGCCGAAGAGATCTATGCGACTGCCAAGGAAATTATACAATAATGCCTGTTCTCATCGTCGGGGTCAGCACTCGCGCTATCGCAGAATCAGCGTTACGGGGGGGCCATGATGTCATCACACTGGATTACTTCGGCGATCGTGACCAGAAGATACTGGTTGAAAATTATTCCCTCTTGCGAGATTTCAAACGGCCTTTCAGTGTACGAGCTCTCGTCGAGGCCAGCAAACACCTGAAATTCGACTCGGTAGCCTATGTAGGTAATTTGGAGAATTACCCCGAAAGCTTACAAAGGTTGACCGGGAGGGGCTCGCTGCTCGGCAACCAACCTGATATACTCCACAACGTCCGAGATTGGCGGAAACTGAGGAAGATATGTCGCGAGGAAAGAATTTCTTGCGCGATCACGCTCCTTACCGGAGAAAGAAAAAAAGCCGCGTCGGAGTTTCGCTGGCTGTTAAAACCGGTTCGCAGTGGCGGGGGGCATAGCATCCACTTCTGGACCGGGGAACTCTTGGATGGGGCGCATGTCCTGCAGCGCTATATAGCTGGACAGTCCGCATCGGTAGCCTTTGCCGCCGATGGAAAAAATAGTGTAATCATGGGCATTTCAGAGCAGCTCATTGGGCTGGCAGAACTCGGAGCCCGGGAATTCATCTGGTGTGGCAACATCTTGCCTTTGGGTCTCGATCCTACAAACAGGTCTGCTCTACTGGAAATAGTGGAGACTATGGCCGCGCAGCTCACTCGCCGGTTTGGCTTGCGAGGGGTAAATGGGTTTGACATTGTGGTAATGAATGATGCTGATGATTGTCCCCGCCCCTTTATGGTCGAAGTAAACCCTCGCTACACCGCTTCGATGGAACTGATGGAGCGGGCCTATGGCCTTAATGTTTTTTCGGTGCACCTTGAGGCGCTGGCTGGCACACTACCCAAATTCTCCCTGGCCCAGCAGAACACAGGCCCGTATCTTGGCAAGGGGATTGTGTTTGCCAGACAAGCTTTGACAGTGCCAGAGACCATGGGAGGTGTGCAGACTGGAAGACGAGATATTCCTTTTCCTGGCGACCGAATCGAAGCCGGCCACCCGGTGTGTACAGTATTCGCTGAGGGGGAGGGGCGGGACTCATGCCTGAACAAATTGCTAGCGGGTGCGAGGGCTGTGCGGCGTGAGATTGGCGATGAAATGGAGGAACAGTTTGGCTGAAAACTTCATATTGATTACGGGACGGACGGTTAAACAAGCGGCCGGTTTGCACAAGGGTAAGGAATCGGAGGAGTACCGCCGGGCCACTGAACTGGTGGAAATGAATTCTGATGATATGGCTCGTCTGGGGATCGGGGAAGGACAAGTTATTCGGCTGCGTAGCTCTGCCGGCCAAGTGGAGATGCCGGCGCATTCTGGAACAGTTCCCTCCAAAATGATATTTATCCCCCTAGGACCAGGGGCCAACTCACTGATTGGACCCGAAACGGAGGGTACCGGTATGCCGTCCTTCAAAGGACTGACGGTAGAAATAGAACCAATATGAAGACAATCGTGGAGAATGCGACTTGCACTTTTTGCGGCTGCCTCTGCGACGACATTTTCGTCGAAGTGGAGGACAATAGGATTGTTCGCGTTCGGCGAGTATGTGCCAATGGTCGCGGAGTATTTATCGACTACGATCCCAGGCCCAGGAGGCCCATCGTCGCCGGGCGAGAAGTTGAATGGGAAGAGGCTGTTTCAGAGGCGGCACGGATCTTAGTCCAGGCGGACAGTCCTTTGATTTATGGGCTCAGTTCTTCTGCCAGTGAAGCGCAAATGAAGGCGGTCGAATTGGCCGACTTGATTGGGGCAATCATTGACACGACCTCATCGGTGTGCCATGGCCCCACCAGCCTGGCGGTGCAAGCCGTGGGCGAGGTCAGTTGTTCTTTAGGAGAAGTGCGCCAGCGCGCCGATTTTCTGGTCTTCTGGGGATGTAATCCGGCGGCCTCTCACCTTCGCCATTTCGAGCGCTATTCCCTTAGACCTAAAGGCAGGTACATTCCCAATGGCCGCATGGATCGCCACATGGTTGTGGTGGATGTGCGTCCCACGGCCAGTGCCAAGATGGCTGACCATTTTATCCAGATAAGCCCCGGTGGCGACTTCGAGGTTTTAGCCACGCTCCGGGCCTTGATACAGGGAAAAGAAATCGAGCCCAAGTCAGTTAGTGGCGTGCCGCTAATTCAGCTGCAGGAACTGGTGCAGCGCATGAAAGCTTGCCACTTTGGGGTTTTTTTCATGGGAATGGGCCTCACCATGAGCGGGGCGAGGGAATACAATGTGCGTGAGCTGTTCACGCTGGTGACTGAGTTGAATCAATATACCCGCTTTTTCGTCATACCCATGCGGGGACATGGTAATGTGGCCGGGGCGGACCAGGTACTCACCTGGCAGTCCGGTTATCCTTTCGCGGTAAGCTTCGCCCGGGGTTACCCGCAATACAGTCCCGGCGAATTTAGTGCAGTGGATGGGCTGGTGCGTGAAGAAGTTGATGCGGCATTGATCCTTGCTTCAGACCCAATGGCGCACTTTCCGAGAGCAGCTGGCTACCAGCTGAAACGCATCCCAACCATTGTCATAGATCCGATGATGAATCTAACCGCAGAGTCAGCGCGGGTTTTCTTTCCCACCGGCAGTTATGGGGTGGATGCGGTTGGCACCTGTTATCGGATGGATAATGTGCCCATTCGGCTTCGAAAAGTGATCGACTCGAGGCGCCCCACTGACGAGGCGATTTTGGGTCAGATTATTGAGGCAATCAAAAGATGTTAAAGATAATCAACGGCCGGGTGTACGATCCTGCCAATGGCAAGAATGGCCAAGTAGAAGACCTTTGGGTGAAAGACGGGAAAATTGTCTCCGCTCCTGCCGACGATCGCCTGCCGGCGCAGATCATTGATGCCTACGGGTTGGTGATTATGGCTGGAGGGGTGGATATTCACAGCCATGCGGTCGGGGCGAAAGTGAACGCTGCTCGCAAATTTCGTCCTGAAGATCACTATGGCAGTACTTTCGAGCGCACTTCTTGCACTCGCTCCGGGTCGGGATATACGGTGCCAAGTACCTATATAACAGGATATCTTTACGCCAAAATGGGCTACACCACAGTGATGGAAGCAGCCACGGCCCCCCTCTTGGCGAGGCATACCCATGAAGAATTGGAGGACATTCCCATTCTGGACATGGGGGCTTTTATCACCATGGGCAACAATCACTTCATCATGGAGTGCATTCGTGATGGAGAGATGGAAAAAGCCAAGGATTATGTGGCCTGGCTCCTGAACGCGACCAAAGGATACGCTATAAAGGTCGTCAACCCGGGGGGCGTTGAGAACTGGAAGTGGGGCCGCAATGTCCAAGAATTGGATGACGAGGTCATCGGCTTTGGGGTGACGCCTCATCAGATCGTCACCACCTTGGCCTGGATCAGCGACGAATTGGGCTTGCCCCATCCACCCCACATTCACGGCATCAATCTAGGCCGGAGCATTAGTGCCCGTACGACGATGGAAACCATGGCAGCCCTTGAAGGGCGGAGGTCTCACTTCTGCCACCTGCAATTCCTCAGCTACGGAAAACAGCCGGGCCGGCTTCATCGCTCCGAAGCGGCAGAGGTCGCCAGAATGGTGAACTCCCAGCCTAATCTGACAGTGGACGTGGGCCAGATCGTATTTGGTTCGGCTACAACCATGACCTCCGACGCTCCCTTGCAGTATCGTATACACCAGCAGACTAGCAACAAGTGGATCAACGACGACGTCGAAAACGAGACCGGCAGCGGGATCGTTCCCATTAACTATTCCCGCCACAATGCAATCAATGCCGTAATGTGGCGTACCGGGTTGGAATTGTTCCTGCTCATCGACGATCCGTGGCAAGTGCTTCTCACTACGGATCATCCTAATGCGGGCCCTTTCGTCTGTTATCCGCAGGTGATCAAGCTTTTGATGGACCGTGACTACCGAGCCGCGATGTTTGAGAGGATCAACCATAGAGGGCGCAAAGACGCGTTACTTCCAGAACTTAAGCGCGAATATTCCCTGTATGAGATTGCCATCATTACTCGCGCCGGCACCGCCCGCGCCCTAGGCCTCAAGAACAAGGGGCATTTGGGGGTGGGCGCCGATGCCGACATAACCATTTATGCAGACCAGGACGATAAGGAAGAGATGTTCGCCCAGCCCCGCTATGTGCTCAAAGGTGGAGAGGTTGTGGTGGTCGATGGCCAAATCATGCGTGAGGTAAAGGGAAAGACGCTGTATGTCGCCCCGACCTATGATCCTGGAATCGAAGCACATATCCAACAGTATTTTCGCGAAAATTACACTGTCTCTTTTGACAATTACCCAATCTCCAGGGAACATTTCCCGCACCGCGAGATGATCCACTGCCCGTGAGAGGCCATGTTTAATTTGAATCGAGTTTATCTGAGCTTAGGGAGTAACTTGGGAAGCCGTCAAGGCAATATTCTTCAGGCGCTCCAGTACATCCAGACTAGGGCAACGATTAAAAAAGTGTCGTCTTTTTATGAAACCAAGCCGGTCGGCTTCACTGATCAGCCGAAGTTTCTGAATGTCGTCTGTTATTTGGAAACAGAGCTTTCACCAACAGATATGCTCCATTTTCTAAAGTGGGTTAAAGAAAGGATGGGCCGGCGCGAGTTCTTGCGAAATGTTCCCTATCCCATTGACCTGGACATTCTTCTCTTCAATGACTTGGTCGTCAACAATAAGGCCTTGCGTATCCCTCATCCCCTTCTGCATAAACGCGCTTTTGTCCTTGTCCCGTTGGTTGAGATTGCCCCTGATTCGGTGCACCCGTTGCTGAAAATGACTATGCAAGAACTCTTGCATGAAGTTGATCAGCAAGGTGTCAAAAAGGTTGAACGGAGCCTCAAGCTGCGACTGGAAAACGACGTTCAGGAGGGCATACCTAATGTGCCCGTCAGTTTGAGTAGAGCCGGAGTCACCAATCTGCGCCGAACTATCCGAATCGCCGATGGCAGCCGAGGGCTTTCATTTTATGCCGAGTTGGACCTTTTCGTGGATTTGAAACCCGAACAGGCCGGTGTTCATATGTCGCGTTTTAGTGATGTGTTGGAGTCGTTAGCAGCTGAAGTTTTGTTGGAATCATTACCTGACATTGAATCTCTTGTCAAACGACTGGCCCAGCAGGTTATGCTCACTCATTCGGCCGCCCGCTCGGGAGTGCATATTCGTATGCATTCTCCCATGATGAAGATTACTCCCATCTCAGCCAGGCAGGTAGAAGAGCTCTATACCCTGATCGGCATTGCCTCGAGCACCCGGGAAAGAACCCGTTGCTTGATTGGGGTTGAGGTAGAAGGAATGACCGTCTGCCCCTGTGCCCAGGACATGATTCGCAACTACTCGAAAGATTTGCTGCTGGCAGAAGGGTTCTCCTCTGAAGAGGCAGAACGCATTATCAACATCCTGCCAATGGCATCTCACAACCAGCGCGGTAGGGGAACCTTGCTTATCGGATCGGAGATGCGGGTGAGGGCCGGGAATTTGGTGCACATTGTGGAAGCGTCCATGAGTTCGGAGACCTATGAACTTCTCAAACGCTCGGATGAGTTTTTTATCGTTAACAAGGCTCACCGCAATCCCAGGTTTGTGGAAGACGTAGTGCGAGAGATGTTATGTAATGTGATTGAGATATATCCTGACCTGCCCGAGGATGCTTTCGTCCTGGCCAAGCAGGAGAATTTTGAAGGGGTCCATAAACACAATGCCTTCGCCGAGCGATTTGGCACTCTAGGAGAGATCCGGCGGGAAATCATAGATGGCCAGCGCGTATCCCGGCAAACGACTTTGGAGGAATGGCTGAAGGGCTAGCCCGTAGTCGCTTGGCGTAATCCAGAGCGGCCTCAAGACAAATAATGGTTGGTGTCCGGAAATGCCTGACTACCTGTTTGTGACCGGCAAATTGGCCGCCGACGCTCTTATTCATACGCTGCAAAAGATGGAGCCTGACTTTGAATACGAGGTAGCGGTCCTTGACATTTCCGTGGCCGCCTTGATGACCACCCAGTGGATTGCCCAGCACCTGAGCGACACCCGGAGATGCAACCAGATTATGATTCCTGGTCCCTGTCAAGGAGATTTGTCCCTAGTCCAGGAGCGCGTAGGTGTTATGGTTACCCGTGGCCCCAACGATTTGAAGGATCTGCCGGGTTTTTTCGGCCGCGAGGGAAAATTGGAGGGTTATGGTGAGTATCGTGTAAAGATTCTGGCTGAAATCGTGGAAGCCTATCGCATGTCTTTGGAGGACATCATCGCCGCGGCGGAATATTACCGCGCCAGCGGTGCGGACATCATCGACTTGGGCTGTCCCACCCAGGGTGGATTCCAAGGCGTAGAAAAAGTCGTGGGGGCTCTCAAGGAGCGCGGTTTTATGGTTAGCCTGGACACCTTTGACCCGGATACCATTCTGGCTGCCAATAAGGCCGGTATAGAGCTCCTGTTGAGCATTAACTCAACGAATCTGGCGCTGGCCCCCAGCTTGCGCTGCAAAGTGGTGGTCATTCCCGATTTCGGAAAAGGATTGGAATCATTGGAGCACAACGCAACCCAATTGCAGGAGTGGGGTGTACCCTATATTATGGATCCAATTTTGAACCCTATTAATTTCGGCTTTACTGAATGTCTAAACCGTTTTTACGAAACTCGGCGACGTCATCCTGATGCCGAGATGCTAATGGGTTTGGGTAATCTTACCGAACTGACTGATGCGGACAGCGTCGGTATCAACGCCCTAATGGCCGGGGTAATTACGGAACTTCAGATCGATTATGTTCTCACCACCGAGGTGATAAGTTGGGCTCGCGGGGCGGTGCGCGAATTAGACCTAGCACGCAAACTGATGTATTATGCGAATCGAAACCACATACTGCCGAAAAACCTAGACGACAATCTGATAACGATCAAGGACCCGCCGTACGAACCTTATGACGAGGCTGAATTGCGCCATATGCATAAGCGGTTGCATGATAGGAATTTTCGCATTTTTACCGATAAGCAGTGGATTTATGTATTCAACCGGGACATGTTCATTCGCGGCACCAAACCCGACGAAATCTTTGCCAAATTAGAGATCGATGACCCCTCCCATGCTTTTTACCTGGGCCGGGAACTGGAGAGAGCTTGTCTGGCTGTGAAGTTGGGGAAGAAATATACGCAGGAATCCAGTCTGCGTTGGGGTTACCTGAGTGAAAAATGGGACACAGTGTAGAAACAGGTAGATGCCGGGCCGTTGGTATCGATCCGGGGACGAAAAGCTTTGACGTCTGTGGCATTGAAGGGGATCGCTTGTTTTTGGATAACTCCATTCCCACCGCCGAAGTTAGTAGCAATCCTCGGGTGTTGGCCGATTTGCTGCGCTCTGCCGCCCCGCTGGATATGGTCGTAGGTCCGTCGGGCTATGGACTACCCTGGGTCAGTACACGCGATCTGGGTTCACGGGAAATAAATCTCATGATCCTCAGCAGCGAGCAAGATCATGGCCGAACCCCCATAATTGGGGGTATGCGCCAAATGCTCAATCTGCTGAAAGAGACCCAGTTGCCCATCTACTTCGTGCCAGGGGTGATCCATCTTCCCACCGTGCCAGGCCAACGAAAGGTCAATCGGATAGACATGGGGACGGCTGATAAACTTTGCGCGGTGGCACTGGGCATACGCGACCAGTCCCATCGAATGAAGATTGCTTACGAGGCAACTTCATTCATCTACATCGAACTGGGTGGAGCGTTTACATCAGTTATTGCCGTTGACCGAGGGAAGGTAGTGGACGGCCTGGGCGGCACCTCGGGACCCATCGGTTATCTGGCTGTTGGTGCCATGGATGGCGAATTGGCTTATCTTTTGGGCAACTTTCATAAAGAACTGCTTAGTTCCGGAGGCATAGCTTACATTGCCGGGAATCAAGAGTTGGAACCGGAAGAACTTCTGGCGCACACCCGGACCGATGCCCGGTGTAGGCTTGCCTGGGAGGCCTTTATGGAGAGCCTGGTAAAGAGTGTAGCTTCAGAGATGTCTGTTTTAACCTCGCCCCGTGAGATCCTTATTTCTGGGCGACTATGCCGCAGCAAGGAAATCAGCCGACAGGTCGCCGATCGCCTGGGAGCTTTCGCTTCCGTCAACCGGGTAACGGGGTTCGCCCGGGTGGCAAAGGAAGCTGCGCAAGGGGCCGCTCTGATCGCTGAAGGAATGGCCGGCGGCCTGCATGAAAGTTTAATAGAAGTCATGGGCCTGCGGGAGGCCAAAGGCACTTGTCTGGATTATCTTTATATAGATAAAGCCGACATGCTAAAGCGAAGGTATTTGGGGTCAGAGTCGAATACAAATTTTTGATCTGACAAGGGAGCGTAGGTTACGTGCGCATCAACAATGTAGTGATTGAGGACACCTTTGCTGAAGCCTTCGAGATGTGGGCCAGCGGTTTGATAATCACGGCTGTAAACGAAGCATGGGCACTGACCGCTGCCCAGGTGGCCACCGGGTTTTCCACTTCTATTATTGCCTGCGGTTGCGAGGCCGGCATCGGCCGGGTCTTGCCGCGGGAAAAGACGCCCGATGGCCGTCCAGGAGTGCTCCTCCTTTTCTTTACTATGTCCAGCAAGGACATGGAAAAGGTCCTCCTGAACCGCATTGGCCAGTGCATCATGACTTCTCCGACCTCAGCTTGCTACAATGGCTTGCAAAGTGATACCCAGGTGAAAGTGGGGGGCAAGCTGCGCTATTTCGGTGACGGGTATCAGTCCAGTAAGCTGCTGGAAGGACGAAAGTTATGGCGGATTCCGGTAATGGATGGCGAGTTTGTCATTGAGGAAAGCTTTGGCATGCAGAAGGCCATAGGTGGCGGTAACTTTCTCATTCTGGCCGAGAGTCAACAGACCTCATTAGCAGCAGCAGAGGCGGCAGTCAAGGCCATGCGTCCCTTGACGGGGATTATCTTGCCTTTTCCCGGCGGGATCGTACGCTCTGGCAGTAAAGTGGGTTCCAGATATAAGGGACAGGGCGTTTCAACCAATACCGCTTATTGTCCCACCATCCGCCGCCAGGTGGATTCAGCATTGCCCGACAGAGTCAACTCCGTCATGGAGATCGTGTTTGACGGTCTGGATGAAGAAGCTGTGCGTCAGGCAACGCGTGTAGGGGTACTGGCTGCCTGCCAAACTGGCGTGGTGTGCATTTCTGCTGGAAACTACGGCGGCAAGCTTGGCCGCTACCATTTTTATTTGCACGATATACTTGATGGGAACCAAGGCGCCAACTGAAAGTTGATTAACGGAGATTAAGGAAACTATGCAGCACTATCATTTGACTTTTCAAGAAAATTGATAGCGAAGGGAGCAAATCTTGGGTTGCATATCATGTGCGGGACTCATGAGGGACTTTGCTGACGAAGACGATATCGTCACCTTGCGTTTGAAGGAACCAGGCAATATCCCTGTTGAAGCCGACAGCATTTGTCCAGACCTTTTTATTGATAGGAATCCAGCTGAGATTAAAGCTCTGAAAGCGTTCTACGGCCGCCGTAAAGTAACCCTTGGAGACCTGTTTATTGTGGAAGGCGAACGTTCGGATCGAATTCAGATCGAGGGTGATTTGCAGCATGTCAAGAAGATCGGGATGCACATGAGTCAGGGGCGCATCATTGTACGGGGTGACGTCGGGCTGCATCTGGGCGCTCATATGAAAGGCGGTGAGATCATTATTCAAGGCAATGCCTCAGACTGGGTGGGCGCTCAAATGCAGGGTGGCCGCATCTGGATAAAAGGAAATGCGGGCCACCATCTGGGGGCGGCTTACCCGGGGGAGAAAAGCGGCGTCAATCGAGGGGTGATAATCGTCGAGGGCAATGCCGGTCGAGAGGTCGGGGCGAGGGCTCGCCGCGTTTTGATTGTCGTTCAGGGTAGTGTGGGTGATTTTGCCGGGGCAAATATGATCGCCGGTTCAATCATCGTTTTCGGACAATTGGGGGGGCGCGCCGGTGCCGGTAATAAACGGGGTTCTATTGTGGTTTTCGGGGGTTCCCCGGAAATTCTGCCAACCTACCGTTATGAATGCACCTTGCGTCCGGTATTTTTGCAGTTTTATCTGCAACGTCTGGGTGAATGGGGGTTTCCAGTTTCTGTGGAACTGGCGGACGGAATTTTTCGCCGCTACAGCGGCGACATGACATCGGTCGGGAGAGGGGAGATTCTCGTTTATGTTAAGCTTGAATGATCGAGCCCTGGCGATAGTGCAAACCATGATCGCCGATGCGGAGGCGCTACAAGTGGCCGTCAAACGACTCGAAAACGGGGCAACCGTGGTCGACGCTGGAGTGAATAACCCCGGATCATTGGAAGCTGGAAGGCTTTTCGCTGAGGCTTGTCTGGGCGGAATGGGACAAGTACACTTTTGTCAGCTCAATTTTGGCGAGTTTTCTCTTCCCGGCGTGGACGTGACGGTGAATCATCCAGCGCTGGCGTGCATGGCGGCTCAATACGCTGGTTGGGCGGTAAAAGTTGAAGATCCGTCCTCGTCCAATAATTTTATGGCCATGGGTTCCGGCCCGGCCCGGGCCTTATACCGGGGAGAGCCATTATTTCAGAATTTAGCTTATCGGGACCCGGCTGATGTTGCAGTATTGGCACTGGAGAGCCGCAAACTTCCATCGGAACAGGTTGCCGAATGGGTTGCGGAAAAATGCAGGGTCTCCACTGATCAGCTCTACCTTCTGGTGGCACCTACCGCTAGTCTGGTGGGATCGGTACAAATAGCGGCAAGAGTGGTGGAGACTGGCTTGCACAAAATGCTGGTGATCGGCTTTGACCTTTACTCAGTGCTTTCAGGATTCGGGATCTGCCCTCTGGCGCCGGTTGCAGCTGAGGACTTGCGGGCCATAGGACGGACCAACGACGCGGTTCTCTATGGTGGGAGGGCTTGGTATACCGTTCGTGGAGATGACGCCCAGATTGAAGAGGGGGTCGTCAAACTTCCGTCTTCGGCATCGAAGGATTACGGCACCCCTTTTTACGAACTTTTTCAGCGCTATCAGGGAGATTTCTATAAAATAGATCCATCCCTTTTCAGTCCGGCGGAAGTCTTCCTAAACAATGTGGTCAGTGGTCGTTCATTTCACGCTGGCCGGGTCAATCTGGACATAATCGGGCAGATGTTGGCGGAATGAAAATTGGCATTCTTGGAAGGCGTGGAAGTCTGTATGTCACTGCTCTGCAGAATGCACTCGCCCGACGGGGCATAAATGCCCCATGTTTCCCCGTTACGCGTTTAACTGCTCGTCTGGCGGCAGCACCTCGAGTGGCCGTCTCTGATGACTCTCTGGATAGTTATGATATTATCCTGATTCGCGCCATTCCAGGCGGATCCCTGGAACAGATCATTTATCGCATAGATGCCTTGCATCGGCTGGAAAATGCTGGAATAAGAATCGTCAACTCTCCCTTAACCATTGAACGATCGGTTGACAAATACTACACCCTGACCATCATGGAAGACGCTGGACTCCCAATACTCCGCACCATCGTTACGGAACGATTTGATGATGCCCTGGCTGCCTTCCATGAACTGGGGGGAGACGTGGTGGTCAAACCGCTGTTCGGGGCCGAAGGGCGGGGTATGGTCCGGGTTACCGATAGTGATAGCGCCTTTCGAGTTTTTAAAGCGCTCGAACTGGGCAATTATATTTACTATTTGCAGCAGTATGTTCCCCACAATTGCGAGGATATTCGTGTTTTTGTAATCGGCGGGGAAGTGGCCGCCGCGATGCTGCGCCGTGGAAAAGATTGGAAGACCAATATTGCCAACGGGGCGACGGCAACGCCATTGGTCCTCGATGCGACGCTCCGGGAGATGAGCATTGAGGCCGCAAGGTTATTGGGCGCCTTCTACGTGGGGGTGGATATTTTACCATTAGAGCGAGGGGGATACGCCTTGATCGAGGTAAACGGCATCCCCGGCTGGCAGGGGCTGCAGTCTGCTACTGGAATCGATCTGGCCGAACTTTTGATAGATCACATATTGAAGGTTTAGAATGGTGTCTTTGTCTGCGGATGAGGTCGTGTGGGCCGCACAGATAGCCACTCTTTTGGAAGTGAACACCGATAAGCCGGGGAATGTGACGAGGCTCCAAAACTTTCAGGATTGTAGCTTTGAGGATTTCTTGGTCAGTGCGGTAGCCATCGGGCCAGCTTTTCGGGAGGCAACTCAGGCTCCTGTGGGTATGACCATTCTACGGGCCGTGAAAGATACCCAAAGACTCGTTGGTACCAACACCAATTTGGGTATGACGCTTCTCCTCGCTCCTTTGGCCAAGGCCGCTGGCATGGGACATCCAGGCGGATTGCGGGCGGCGGCGATGGCGGTGCTGGAGGCCCTGACCGTTGATGATGCCCGCATGGCTTATGAGGCCATCCGTCTTGCTGGTCCAGCCGGTTTGGGCCAGGTGGAACGCGGCGATGTGAATAATGACAAAATCGACATCACGCTGCGGGATGCCATGAACTTGGCAAAAGATCGAGATGCAGTGGCGAGAGAATACGTCACGGGCTTCGAATTCACCTTTGAGCTCGGCTACGCCACGCTGCGGCAGCTTTGGCAACAAGGGTGCAGGCTTTCCCAGGCAATTCTTCAAACTTTTCTCACCATTCTGGCCCATGTTCCCGATTCCCTCATCGCCCGCAAGAACGGGTTGGCGGTCGCAAAGCAGGTCTCAGACCTGGCAAAGGGGGTTTTAGAAAGTGGCGGAATTTTTACCGACCAAGGACGCCGGGATTTGCAGGGACTCAACCACAACCTTCGGGACCAACAGCACCGTATGAATCCGGGTACCACTGCAGACCTTATGGCTGCATCCCTTTTTGTTTTGCTGACCGAAGGCGGCGCTCTGGATTATCTAAGAGATCTGATACGGTACTGGTGATTAGTTAGCTGCGCCGGGCTAAGGTCTGCAAATCTTTTCGGGTGATCCAGCCACGATGCAGAGAGGTGGCAACCAACACTCCGCTGACATTGAGTGCGGCCAGTTGCTCCAAGTCCTGTAAGGTGCGGACTCCGCCGCCGGCAATAAGTGACAGTTGAGGAAAACGATGATTGGCGGTTTTGATCAGTTCCCAATCCGGACCTGCACCCGTGCCCACTTGACTTAAGGTGAGCAGGATGAACTCCGACCAGCCTTCCTGTGACAATCGGTCCAACCAGACCAGCGGATCCTGACCATGCAAGGAGGAGGAACGAGACTGAACCCGACCTTTCGATATGTCTAGGCTAAACAGCAGCCGTTCCAGTGGTAGGGAGCGTCTTATGGACCGCATGGCACTCCAATCCGATAGAGTTTCGGAGCACACGATCACCCGGTTAGCCCCCGTCTTCAACATCCGACGGGCGGAGACGGCATCGTTGATTGCCGCGTCTACCCATAATTCGGCGTCGAGTCCGTTGGCCAGTTCCTGCACGATTTCCTCCTGGCCTCCATGCCCCATGATCGCGTCCAGATCGGCTAGATAGAATTGCTCGCAGCCGGTCTCGTCTTGAAGGGCGCGGGCCACAGATAGGGGGTTCGCCTCAGGAACCAGGACGCTCTGCACGGGGCGGTAACTCTCTCGTTCGCCCCGTACCGCCTGAACCACCTGGCCATTCATCAGATCCAATACGGGAATAATGCGCATGCAGTCATCACCTTTTAGAATTCTGATATACGAATTTTTAACTGGCGGTGGCTGGCCGGAGGCAGAATCACTCTCTGGGCTGGCTGGCGAAGGTATGGCCATGCTGCAGGCCGTTCTGACTGATTTCCAGCTATGGGGACAGGCCTACCTTATTACCACCCTCGATAATCGATTGACCGGCCTGCCTCTTGCCGCTCATCGGATAGTGAGTTTAAATCATGAAGAATACAGCCGCAAGCTGGCTGATCTGGCCGCTCAAGTTGATGCCGCCCTAATCATTGCTCCGGAGAGCGATGGCATCCTCACCCGGCTAAGTTCTTTGGTGGAGGAGATCGGCACGCAGTTGCTGGGAACCAGTTCCAGGGGCGTAGCCATCGCTGGTAACAAATGGGATTGTTTTCTCCGATTTAGACAGGATGGCCTACCCACACCAAACACAAGGCGTACGAGTTGCGCTGGAGCTGCCGCGGTAGCTGAGGAGTTGGGATTCCCCCTGGTGGTGAAACCCGTCGATGGATTTGGCTGTGAAGGGGTCAGTGTGGTCTCGGACGCCTCCTCACTTGACCTGGCCCTCGAATTGATGTCCTCTATGCCCAAGGATGTTTTGTTGCAGCAGTATCTGGCCGGCACCCATGCCAGTGTCTCGCTGCTGGCCTCTGCGGCCGGAGTGCTGCCTTTAAGCTTGAACGAGCAAATAATCAACCTAGGCATCCCATTTCAATATGAGGGTGGAGTCGTCCCCTTGGAACATCGCCAGCGGCACCAGGCGATGGCCTATGCCCGGCGCGCCGTATCGCTAGTGCCTGGGCTCAGAGGATATGTCGGAGTTGACATGGTACTGGCTGAAAATCAATGTTACGTGATCGAAATCAACCCTCGCTTGACCACCTCATATGTGGGCTTACGGCAGGTTATCAATATCAATCTGGCCGAAGCCATTTGGCGCGCCTGCATCGAGAATATGCTTCCTAAAAATATTATTTTATCTGGCAAGGCCTCATTCCGCAAGGAGGATTTTAGTGTCACCCAGAATGCTTGATATGGTTGGTTGGGATATTGGCGGGGTCAACATTAAGGCGGCGCGCCTCCTTTGGCAGGCAGGAGAAATTGTGGATAGCCGAGTCGAGGTCCGCCCTTTCGAGATTTGGCGAAAACGAGAAAACCTGCCCGCAGTGCTGGATGAGATCGGTGATAAATTGGGCCTCGCCTTAACCAAGGCAATGGCGGTAACCATGACCGCTGAACTATCCGACACCTTTCGCAGCAAACGGGAAGGGGTGCTCTCAATCCTTGACACCATAGATAAAGTTTTCCCGAAGATCCCCATCTTTCCACTGAGCCTGGAAGGTGATTTTGTGCCGCTTGGCGAAGCACGGCAACACCCTTTGGATTTTGCCGCAAGCAATTGGCTCGCCAGCGGGCTATATGTGGCCCACAGATACTGCGACTGCATCTTGATGGACGTGGGCAGCACTACCACAGACATCATTCCTATCCGGCAGGGACGGGTGATCTGCAGGGGGCGAACGGATATGGAGCGTCTGTCGTCAGGTGAGTTAGTCTATTCAGGAATCTTGCGGACCAACCCCAACACCATAGTTGAGCAGGTGCCCATTAATGGCCGGATGTGCCGAGTGGCGGCGGAATTGTTTACCCTGATGGCCGATGTTTATCTCTTGCTGGGAGACATATCTCCCGAGACTTACACCTGCCCTACAGCTGACGGCCGAGCCAAGTCCCCCCTAGCGTCCCAAGAGCGGCTGGCACGCCTGGTTTGTGCCGACGGTGAGATGCTGAATGAAGACCAACTATTCAAACTGGCAAGATATCTTTATGAGAAACAGCTGCAACAACTGAGTGAAGCCTTGTGCCAGGTCCTTTCGAGGCTCGAGCAAGGATATCAAATGCCGCTGGCGGTAGCCGGGGCGGGGGCATTTCTGGCCGCGGAGGCGGGTCAGCGTGTGAAGATCACCGTCCTGGACTTAGTCAAGGAGTTGGGGGCAAAGGCCACTGCTGCACTCCCCGCGCAAGCCGCCGCATACCTCCTGGCACGTAAATTTAACCAAGAGATCCTATGATTGAGGTTGTGGTCAAGGTTGGCGGTAGCTTGAGCCGTGGTGCTGGTCTTAAGAAGCTGTGTCGGGAATTGGCAGAGCTGGGGCACCAACATCGCCTACTGGTGGTGCCAGGAGGAGGTTCCTTCGCAGACACCGTGCGGGACTATGACAAATGCTATGGGCTCAGTAATGCCACAGCCCACTGGATGGCTATCTTGGCCATGGATCAATATGGCTATCTCCTTTCCGATTTGATCCCCTACAGCCAGCCCGTTAGAGATCTAGAAGCCGCCCACAAAATCGCTTTTGCCAGGCGGGTTCCGGCGCTCCTGCCATTCGATCTGATTCGTCAAGCTGATCCACTTCCCCACAGTTGGGAGGTGACTTCCGATTCCATCAGCGCCTGGGTAGCCAAGTCGGCTGGTGCATCCAAGTTGATTCTGTTAAAGGATGTAGACGGCCTTTATCGCAAAGCGTCCCCTGGGGAAGGCGAGGGTGACTTATTGCACTCTCTCACATTGGAGCAACTGGCCAACTGCGAAGGGGTGGACCGATTCGTGGCAACCATCGTAGGCGAAAGCCGGCTTGATCTATGGATTATAAACGGGAATGAACCGCATCGCCTGGAAGAATTGCTGGCAAAGGGGAAGACTCGCGGGACGTATTTGCAGCGATGATTTTTTTCAAGCGCTGGACCTTTGCGCAGTCCACCAGGCCACCAAACCGGTCACCCCGGCAGACCGCGGTCCGGACCCCGATGATATCTACCTTGAATTGGCAGACACGTGGAATGTCCTTCTCAGTCAAGGACCCGGCCAGGGCACAGAGCAGATGAGCAGAGCGGCATTGTGCAACAAAATCTTGCAGCTGGGCATGGCTAAGATTTGTCCACAGCGTACTTTCACCTTTACGTAAGGTGTCCAGGAGGCAGCCGTCAACCCCAGCTTCCTTTGCTACCGAAGGCAAGATATGCGGCGGCAGTGCCTTGACTTTGTGGGCATCGGCATAGGCGGCGGCGATGATGCGCGTATGGGGGCTGTATTCCCGTACCGCCCGGCACACTTGTTGAAGAAGGAAAACAGCAGCGCCTGGGGACTGGGTGCCAAGCAATCCGACTTTGACATATTGAATCCCACACATCGCAGCACCCAAGGCAGCCAGAGCCATCGTACCCGGCAGATTGGGGGCGTCCCCGATAGTGGCACTAACTGGCAATTCCGGCGGGGTGATTTTGCGTATGCGTTTAATCACATAGGGGAAATTGGCCCCCAAAGCTCCCTCCGGCGGGTTCTTGACGTCGATGATATCAGCTCCGCCGTCCACGGCAGGGGTGACTTCCTCTTCGCTGGCGACACTAATCAGGAGCTTCACTCGGTACCTCAAAACGCTAAGAAATTGTTACGAAACAATATTTACAAAAAGTGCCTGGCAACAGTTCTTAAGCGAGCAGACTTGCTCAGAGCTCATGATTTTCTGGCTTTGGCGTCAGATTGCTGCGAAATATTAAAGGATATAAAGAAAGCCCCATTGCCTTTCATGTCAGGGTTGGCTCCGCTCAACTAGGATAGCAATAACTATAATTTACTATATCTGAGGTTTTTAAAGTATTCAAGGAGATTTGCTGCGCCAGAAAAGTTTTTTGAAATGATTCAGTTTGACTTCGGAAAGTTGGCCGGTTAAGTGCCTGTTTTGCCATGGGGATTCAGAAACAAGCTCATTACTTGTCAATCGATTTGACTAGGAAAATCGCATGGAAACACTGAAGAAAATTGGCATGAATCGGGGCTGGATCTATGAGGTCATTATTTCAACATATCACGATAGTAATCCCCATTCGGCGCCCATAGGGGTCTGGACTGACGATTTCGCCACGCTTCGCATGGAAATATATAAGAATACGAGAACGATAAAAAATATAATGACATTTAGGGAATTTGCGGTGAACCTGGTATCCGATGTCATGGTTTTTTATCAAGCGCTCTTCGATAAAGCAAAAATAGCCTATGAAAAATCAGCCAAAATCAATGCTCCAGTCATCAAGGGTATCCCTGCAGTCATAGAATTCAAACTCAACGGGGTTGAGGAGAAAGAAAAAACGTTTCATTTGACCTCTACGCCTGTCCATACCCAAATAAATGGCAGTATAAATTTGATTAATAGGGCAAAAGCCCTCACTTTAGAAAGTCTTATACTCGCTACGAAATTACCTTATTTGGCTGAACGGAACATAAAAGAAACTCTGCAAGAGAATAATAGGGTTATAAGTAAAGTAGCACCTGGTTCACAATATGAAAAGATTTTAAGGATGCTTCTTGAGTGTCTACAGAGTAAATGAAAAACATTTAGTGTCCGGCCCAGCTCTGTCCGGTTAACTGATTAAAAAAAAGTCCGAAAACTCCCGGAATCTGTTAGAATGGGTTAGCCTTAACTCAATAAACAGAAAGGAGAATTCGGACTATGGCCCATTGTAACACAATCTTTCATCAGATGCTCAAACTTATTACGAGACAATTTTGTTTATTACCTGGGCGGAGGATAAGGCTTGGCTTTCGAGCAACCTGAGCGCCGCCGCAGGTGGAAAGCCTGCGTCACCAATATTTTTCAAATTTCCTCGGCCTTTTCTCGCACTACTTCCCAGGTGGCCTTGTCTTCACGCAGCCTGGAAAAAACGGGTTGTCTCATGAGGCCCTCTTTGGTCCAGCCGGCGACGGTGACTTCGCAGACCAGCTTCGGCTTGACCCAGGTGACCGGAGTGTTGGAAGGCGGCTCTATCTTAAAGGGGCATTGTTTCTGAATCAGGGGCTGTAATCTTTCATAGAGGTCCCTGAGGGTCTGGGTTCCGAATCCCCCTCCCGAATGCCCGATGTAAACCAACTCGCCCCCTTCATAGACACCCAGGACCAGGCTGCCGAAATATTTTCTCCCCCCTGCCGGCTCCGTGAATCCCGCTATCACTCCTTCCTGGGTGAGCTGCGTCTTGATCTTCTGCCACTGCCTGCTCCTCTTGCCCGGCAGGTATTTGCTG